>Ga0098048_1000994_pt1 | contig 12807 bp, 10 predicted proteins | sample 13_taG_FD_75052 | JGI IMG/M metagenome (GOLD analysis project Ga0098048, IMG submission 75052) | Marine viral communities from the Subarctic Pacific Ocean - 13_ETSP_OMZ_AT15268 metaG | ecosystem: Environmental > Aquatic > Marine > Oceanic | place: Pacific Ocean | collected 2015-01-16 | reverse complement strand
TTGAAAGTTGAAGAGACCGAAGGCATCGCGCTGGATGTGGAGTTCGAGGGCAGGGCCTTTCCGATCGAAGAACCTCGCTTCACACGTCGGCAGGGGCCGCGCATGCTGATGGATGTTACCCGCATGACTCAGAATGGGCGATGGTCCGGCAAGTTGCGCCTCGATGGACAGGAAATCACCGTGTCGCCAGACAGCTGGACGGGCACGCGTGACCGCAGCTGGGGCGTGCGCCCGATCGGCGCGCAGGATACCCAGCCGCTGATCCCGCCATTGCCGCCGCAATTCTACTGGATCTGGACGCCGACGAATTTCCCCAACCTCTCAATGTTCTATCATGTGAACCATGATGAGGCGGGTGAGGCATGGAACACCCGCGCCGTGCTGGCGATGGATGGCGCCGGACAGGGCGAATTGCTCCATCTCGACAAGCCGCACATGGACATCAATTACACGCCGGGCACACGGCGGATGAAGTCGGCCAAGCTGCATCTCGAGGACGGACAGGGAAATTCGCATTCGGTGAGTTTCGATCCGTTCGGAACCTTCCTGATGAAGGGCATCGGCTATGGCCATCCTGAGCGCAAGCATGGCTCCTATCATGGTGACCAGTTGTCGGTTCTCCGCGAGGATTACGAGCCTGAGAAGATGTCTTGGCAACAGCCTGAAAATCTCCACATCCAGGCCATCGCCCGCGCGCGGCATGAAGGGCCGAACGGCTTGTCGTCCGAAGGCATCGGCGCCTTCGAACAATTGTTCATGGGGCCTCACGCCCCCAGCGGTTTCAGGGATATTCTCGACGGGGCGGCCTAGCCCCAGAGTGCTGATGTTGGTGGGCTGACCATGCCGTCCGAATAGGTCAGGCCATGCGCGATGTCTTCGGACAACCAGAGCGGGCCGTCCAGGTCTGCCGCGTCAGCGAGGCCGGCCAGTAGAACGGCGGGCGCCATCGACAATGATCCGCCCACCATGCATCCGAGCAGGACACCAAGTCCGCTTTCGCGTGCGGCGCGGACCGTGCGAATAGCTTCTGTAAGCCCGCCGGTCTTGTCGAGCTTCACGTTGACCGCATCGTAGCGGCGGGCGAGTTCCTGGATCTCGGCGCTCGTATGGGCGCTTTCGTCTGCGCATACGGATACTGCGCCGGGCCTCCTTAGCAAGGCCTCGTCTTTGCCAGCCGGAAAGGGTTGTTCGATCAGGACCACGCCCAGGTCTGCGGCACGCTTTACGATGGCAGGGAATTGTTCTGGCAGCAGACCTTCATTGCCATCCACGATCAAGCGGGCATCGGGACGGGCCGCATGAACTGCTTCGATCCGTTCAAGGTCTTCCGGTCCGCCCAGTTTCAGCTTCAGCAAACGGCTGGGCGTTGAGCGCGCGGCCTCGGCCATTGCGTCCGCCGTGTCGAGGCTGACCGTAACCGCAGTCTCAATCGGCTTGGGTTCGGGAAGGCCCGCCAGTTTCCAGACCGGCGTGCCGGTCAGTTTGGCTTCCAGATCCCACAAGGCGCAGTCGACGGCGCACCGGGCAGCGCCGGCGGGCATGGCGGTCTGCAAGGCCTCCCGGCTCAGACCGCCTTCGATCTGAGCCCTAAGCGCTTCGATGGCCGCATGTACCCCGGTCTGTGTTTCGCCATAGCGCGGGTAGGGCACGCATTCACCCTGTCCGACCGCCTCGCCCTCGCGGATGGTGACCCGAATTGTATCCGCGCTGGTCTTGGCGCCGCGTGAAATGGTAAACGCCGTCTTCAGGGGTGAAGAAACATCAGTAATTTCAAGTGTTCGCTGGCCCATGTATGGTCCCAATAGGTGAAATTTGAACAATCATGCTTTTCAGGTCTTAAGCATGTTTGGATAGGGTGGTCAGGTAGAAAAGCAATTGAATGGCGAACCCTAGCATCCCCGAATTCGCGCTGGAAACCAGCGGCGAACAGACCGTCCTCCGTGTCTCGGGGGACTGGACCGTGCGCACGGTTCAAGCCGTGGACGACGGTTTGCGCGATTTGGAGGCCCATGAGGGCGCGCTCGTGTTGGACGCTGCGGCGCTCGGCAAGCTCGACACCGCCGGCGCCTTTGTCATTGACCGCACGCTGCGACAATTGTCAGAAGCGCCTGCCCGAATCGAAGGCAACCATCCCAACGCCGAAAACCTGATCGGCCAGGTGCATGCCGTGACCGATGTGGAAGAGCCCAAGCGACCGCCGCATGGCGGACTGGTTGATATGCTTGAGCGGACCGGCCGCGGTTTCATGAACATGCTGGGCGAAGCCAAGGACACGCTGGCCTTTCTCGGCGAGACGCTGGTGACGACATTTCGGCTCGTCCTGACACCCTGGAAGTTGCGCTGGACCTCAATTGTCTCTGTGCTCGAAGAGGCCGGTCTCGATGCGATGCCAATCATCGCGTTTCTCTCTTTCTTTGTCGGTATGGTGGTGGCCTTTATTGGCGCGACAACCCTGCGCGACCTGGGCTCTGAAATCTTTGTGGTCGAACTGATCGGTTTTGCCATGCTGCGAGAGCTTGGGGTCATCATGACCGGCATCGTTTTGGCGGGGCGGACCAACTCCTCGTTCACGGCGCAAATCGGCACGATGAAGATGCGCCAGGAAATCGACGCCATGCAGACACTCGGCCTGAAGCCGATGGATGTGCTGGTCGCGCCGCGTATCATTGCAATGGTTGTGGCCACGCCGGTACTCGCCTTTGTGGGCACGCTTGCAGGCATTGCAGGCGGCGTCATCGTTGGCTGGCTGGCACTGGACATCAATCCGGCACTCTTCCTCGACCGTCTTCAGTCGAACGTGCCGTTGGACCAGTTCTGGGTTGGCATGTCCAAGGCTCCGGTGTTTGGGTTCGTGGTGGCGCTTATTGCCTGCCGTCAGGGCCTGAATGTGGGTGGCAGCGTCCAGTCGCTTGGCAGCAAGACAACCACATCGGTTGTGCAGGCCATCTTCTCGATCATCGTGATCGATGCCCTGTTCGCCATCTTCTACATGGAGATGGGCATTTGACCGACGAAATCATCATCCGCGTGCGTGACCTGAAGACCGCCTATGGGTCTCATGTCGTACATGAGCATCTTGATCTTGATATTCGTCGCGGCGAGATCATCGGCGTCATCGGCCCATCGGGTTGTGGCAAGTCTGTGCTTTTGCGCGCGATCACTGGCCTGAAGGAACCTTCGGCGGGCAGTATTGAAGTGTTCGGCAAGCGATTGGAGACACTCGACCCGGACGAGCGCGCCGCCGTGGAGCGCAGCTGGGGCGTCATGTTCCAGGACGGCGCACTGTTCTCGAACCTCACCGTGCGCGAGAATGTCATGGTGCCCATGAAAGAGCACACCGACCTCTCGCCGCAGCTATGCCGCGAACTGGCTGACATGAAAATTCTGATGGCGGGCCTGCATGGGGATGCCGGTCCAAAGTTCCCGTCCGATCTGTCAGGTGGCATGCGCAAGCGCGCGGCCCTTGCGCGGGCCTTGGCACTCGACCCGGAACTCCTGTTTCTGGATGAACCTACCGCCGGGCTCGACCCGATCACAGCAGCCAATTTCGATGCGCTGATCCGACAGCTGCAACGCGCATTGGGCCTGACGGTCTTCCTTGTGACGCATGATGTGGATACGCTGCAGGCAACTTGTGACCGGATTGCCGTGTTGGGCGAGAAACGCGTGCTGGCAGTCGGCACAATTGATGAATTACGGGCCTTCGATCATCCGTGGGTCCAGGAATATTTCGGAGGTCCGCGTGGGCGGGCCGCGACGGGACACTAGAAGAGGACCCGGAGACGATGGAAACGCGAGCGAATTACGCCCTGATCGGAGCATTCGTCCTGATCGCCACGATGGCCGTGGCGGTATTCACGCTGTGGCTGGGCCAGTCCCAGTTCCGGCAGGATTTTGAAGCCTATGATATTGTCTTCGAGGGACCGGTCTCGTTGGAGCAGGGGGCTTCGGTGCGCTATATCGGCATCAAGGTGGGTGAGGTCTCCTGGGTGCGGATCGACCGGGGGGATCAGTCCAAGGTACGGGCCCGGATACGTGTGGACGCGGAAACCCCTGTGAAAGTGGATTCTACGGCCTCTATCCAGCTGGCCGGCATTACGGGCATCACATTTGTTCAGATCACGGCAGGGTCACCCAAGGCAGCGCCCCTGCGTGCGCGGCCGGGTCAGCCCGTGCCCGTCATCAAGGCCGAGCGGACACAACTCGACGAAATTTTTGCCGGTGGCGCCGAAGTGCTCGGCAAGGCCAACCGGACCATTGAGCGGGTGAACCTGATCCTCACGGATGAGAACATTGAGTCCCTGTCAGCCACGATCCGCAACATCGAAACACTCAGCGGGCAACTCGCCGCCTCCGATGGCACGATGGCGCAAGCGACCCAGACGCTGAAAGATGTGTCGGCGGCGAGCGCGCGCTTTGAAGCGGCCTCTGCGTCGTTGGAATCCTTCGGGACGAATGCAGACAGTCAGATGACCGAGTTCGGCTCGCAGGCCAATGCGCTGGTCGCCGAAATCCGCGAAGTGGCTGCCAGTGCGAACAAGACGGTGGAGCAGAGCAATCTCGCGGTACTTGCGGCGACAGACGCCATCGAAGGCCCGGCCACAGGCGCGCTGGTCGACGCGCGTCTTGCCAGCCGAGATTTGCGCCTGTTGATCAACCGCCTCGACCGGGTCGCGCGTGAATTGGAACAAAACCCCCAGGGCTTCGTGGTCGGTGACCCGGCCCCATATGAGGAGAGCCGCTAGATGATCCGTGTTCTTATGACTGGCCTTGCGGCCTGCAGCCTCGCAGCATGTGTGTCTGTCTTGCCAGAGCCAAAGGTGCCACAGGGCCTCTATCGCTTTGCACCGATGGAAACAACCTACGATTTGGATGCGTCTGTTCTCATTCGTGAGCCGGATGCGTCACGCCTCGTAGCCGGTCGGGCGATTGCGGCGGAAGACTCCAGTGGTGCGCTACGTTTGGTGCCGAACGTGGAATGGACGGATTCGTCGACACGCCTGATGCAGATGGCGATGCTGGACGCGTTGCAGGGGCAGGGCGCAGGCAAGGCGATTGCGCCCGAGACGGGAGCTTCAGCGCCCTATGAGCTTTCCTGGCAAGTGACGGATTTCACCTTGTCCGGCACGACCGGACGGTGCCGCGTGCGCGCGACGCTCATGGACGGTGGATCGCGAGATGTGCTGGACCAGATCGTGGTCTCGAATTCTGCCAGTGCCAATGGCGGGTCCAATGCAGACCGTGCCAAGGCGCTGGGCGAAGCAGGCCGGGCCTGCGTGAACGATGTGGCGGCCTTCGTCAGCCAGTACATCAACGTTCACGCAGACGCGCCTGAGGCTTGATCTAGCCGCTTTTCATCTGGTCGAACGCAATGTCCTTGTCCACGCGGACATCCTGGGGCAGGCCCAGAACGCGTTCGGCGATGATGTTTTTCAGGATCTCATCCGTGCCGCCTGCAATGCGCAGGCCCGGGGCCCACATGAAGCTCTGCTGGAAGATGGCATCGGCTGGCATGCGATCTGAATCCGTCAGGATGCCGTAATGGTCCTGCATCTCGATGGCCGAGTTACAAATGTCCTGAAGGTGGTTGGCGGTGATGATCTTGCCGATCGAGTTTTCCGGTCCCGGTGTCTGGCCGCGTGATAGGGCCGTCTGCGTGCGGAACTTGGTCAGCTTGTAGCCTTGCGCGGCAACATACCAGTCGGCCAGTTTCTCGCGGAAAGCCTGATCAGACATGGTGCCGGCTTCCTTGGCATAGGCCATGATCTCCGCCCAGTCCGGGCCAGGGGAACCGCCCACGGCAAGGCGCTCGTTCATCAGTGTGACGATGGCCACTTTCCAGCCCTGACCGACTTCGCCGAGACGGTCGGAATCCTTGATGCGGACATCCGTGAAGTAGACTTCGTTAAACTCGCGACCACCAGATGCCTGGTGGATCGGGCGCACTTCGACGCCAGCCTGTTTTATGTCCACGATGAACATGGTCAGGCCCTTGTGCTTCGGCACGCTCGGGTCGGTCCGGGTCAGCAGGATGCCGTAATCGGAATAGTGTGCGCCGGAGGTCCAGACCTTCTGGCCGTTGATGACCCATTCGTCGCCATCCTTGACGGCGCGGGTCTTCAGGCCCGCAACGTCAGACCCGGCGGAAGGCTCGGAAAAGAGCTGGCACCAGATTTCCTCGCCCTTCATTGCCTTGCCGACATAGCGCTTCTTGTGCTCGTCGGAGCCGAACGCGATGACGGTCGGGATGCACATCCCGAGGCCGATGGTGAAGGGGCCGGTCGGCGCGTCGAACTTGCCTTCTTCCTGGTTCCAGATGACCTGCTGCATCGGCGTGCCGCCGCGCCCGCCGATCTCTTTCGGCCAGGTGATCTGGGCATAACCGCCTTCGGATTTTGTCTTCTGCCATTGCTTGGCAAGTTTCATGAATTCGCTGCCATCCACGCGCTGGCGCAGCGGCTTGTCGCCCTTGGGCTCGAGGTGCTTGCCGAGGAAAGCGCGAGCTTCGGCGCGGAATTCGGCTTCTTCTTTGGTGTCATTGAAGTCCATGAGTCATTCCTCCTTAGGCGGCATTCTTGTTTTCAAGGGTGCGGACGAGTTTTTCTTTCCACACTTTGGGCGCTCCGGCCTGAACGGCCAGCAGCTTGGCGCGGCGATAGAAGAGGTGGCAGTCCACCTCCCATGTAAAGCCCATGCCGCCATGGGTCTGGATGTTTTCCTTGGACGCGAACCAGAAGGCTTCGCATGCTGCAATGCGCGCCGCGGCGGCGGCTTCCGGCAGTTCGGCGGCACCCGTCGAGACGGCCCATGCGCCGTAGAAGCAGTTCGAGCGAGCAACCTCGTTCTTCACATACATTTCAGCGAGCTTGTGTTTGATCGCCTGATTGCCACCAATGGGGCGTCCAAAGGCGTAGCGTTCCTTGGCATAGTCGGTTGCCATTTCGAGGGCGCGGGAGGCGCCGCCCAGCTGTTCGAAGGCGAGCAGGACAGCCGCATGATCCAGGACCTGGTCATTCAGCATTTCGCCGTCGCCCGCGTTTCCAAGACGCGTGGCCGGTGCCTTGTCGAAGACGATCTCGGCATGGCTGCGGGTTGGGTCCAGTGTCTGGAGCGTCTTGCGGGTCACGCCTTCGCCGGTCAGGTCGACGAGGACCAGGCTCGCGCCGGAGCCTTCCTTGGCCAGCACAACGGCGTGCGTTGCGATATCGCCATCGGTGACCGGGACCTTGGTGCCCGAAAGCGTGGAGCCGTCGAAGGTCGTTTTCAGCGTATCCGCTGCTGGATTTCCAGGGCCTTCGCTGGCAGCGTAGCAGCCCACTACATCACCGCTGACGATACGCGGGAGGATTTCGGCCTGTTGCTCATTCGAGCCAGCCAGCTTCAGCGCTTCGGTGAAGAAGTAGACGGTGGAGGCCCACGGAACCGGAGCCAGGACGCGGCCCATTTCTTCTGCCAGCACGCACACTTCGAGCAGGCCCAGGCCGAGGCCGCCATGCTCTTCCGGGATGGCCGTGCCGAGCCAACCCATTTCCACCACCTTGTTCCAGACAGTTTCATTGTGGCTGACATCGTCGTCATTCAACACCAGACGGACGGCCGTCATGGGGCATTCGGCTTCGAGGAATTTGCGGGCCTCATTGCCGAGAAATTTCTGGTCTTCGGAAAAGTCGAAGTTCATGTCGCTTGCGCTCCCCTTTGTGGCCGGTCGGGCCACTCTTTTTCTTCAATGATGAGCAAAATAGCGCGGTTTACGTGCGCGGAAACCCGTCACCCAACGGAAACGCGAAAATCCACTTTTGGTGGGAAATCGTGCCGGTAGGTCAAATTTCATCGATCGGTTTCACTGCGTTGAAAGGCCCAGATGGCAAAAATCACGTCTGAATTCGGGAGCAACTGATGGCCAAGGCGTTATTTCACAAATCGCAGCGCGTCTTCGTGAAGCCCGTCGGAACGTGGGCGCTGATCGAAAAAGTCGTGCCGCATTGGGTCAAGGACGTGGATGAACCGCTCCGCGTGACCTATGAGTGCGGATTGGGACGCAGTTTCCAGTCTCATGAACTGGCGGCTGAAGAGAGCTTGGCGAGGGATTCGCATGTCCTGCGCCCGGATGACGATGATTCCCTGCTGGAGCACTGGCATATCGCTCGCCGCCGCGCGAAATGGCGGGCCAGTATTGGTGGCCTCGGCATCAGTGATGTCGGGACCTATCCCGTGGTTGTGACGGATGAAGATGACCAGGGCGGTTGGCGCGTCACGGGCGGCGAATATGATCGCGACCCGCAACGTATCGAGCATCAGGCCCGCATGATCGCCTGCACGCCGGACTTGTTGCAGACCGTACGTCAGATCGCGGACTTCTGTCAGGAAAAACCGGATGACTGCCCGTCCGAACTCAAGCAGGTCGCCCAGCGTTGCGCATCGATCCTGCGCTTTGTCTATCAGCTGGATGACGCGACTGAGGCAGATTCAGCGACGGTCGCGGCTGAATAGCCGCCCCTGTCGACCAAGTACCCCGACAACAAGAACTCCGACCAGCGCGCCGCCCAGATTGGCCGCAACGTCAAGGCTGGACCCCTCGCGTCCGGCCTCGCCAAGCATTTGCGCAATCTCAAGCCCGATACCGAACAAGCCTGATATGCTGAACGCCAAAGCAGCCGGGCGTGGGCCCACCCCGAACGCCACCGAGAGCGGCGCGGCTAGGGCGGCGTAGGCTGCAAAGTGTTTGATCTTGTCCGGCAATTGCGGAGCAGGGGCCTCACTGACCGGGACAAGGGAATAGACTACGATAATGATCGCCAGTCCGATTGCGGCAAGCCCCGCCAGACTGCGGATGAGGGGATGAGACAGAAGTGCGCGCATCAGGCCTCGCCATTCGGGTTGATATCTGCAGACGCATGGGCGCTAGCCCTCGACGTTGCCAGCCAGACTCCCTAACTGAAAGACTGAAATCCTGTTTGCCGGAGAAAACATGCGCACTGAAGCCCCCATTGCCGTTCAATTGTCGGATTATTCGTCCTATCCCTTCGAAATCGAGCAGGTGGATCTGAGGTTTGACCTTCATCCGGATGCGACGCGGGTGCGCGCCGATCTGAAGGTCCGCCGGACAGGTGACGCGAACGCGCCCCTGGAGCTTGACGGCGAAGCGCTGGAGTTGAAGTCGATCACAATTGATGGCGTTGCAGTGCCGGATGATGCCTACCAGCTGACGGAGACCGGACTGACGCTGGCAGAGGTGCCAGACGCGTTTACGCTGGTTACCGAAGTCGAGATCGCGCCCTCAAAGAACACTGCGCTGTCGGGTCTCTATATGTCAGGCGGCCGTTTCTGCACCCAGTGCGAAGCCATCGGATTCCGTCGCATTACGTTTTATCCCGACCGTCCGGATGTGATGAGCCGCTTCACCGTGCGCATGACGGCCGACAAGGCGACCTATCCCATCCTGCTGTCGAACGGTACGCCGGGCGAGGCAGGCGATGTGGATGATGGTCGTCACTTTGCGGTATGGGATGATCCGCACAAGAAGCCGGCCTATCTCTTTGCGCTCTGCGCTGGCGATTATGATGTCTACTCTGATCAGTTCACCACCATGAGCGGCAAGACCATCGATCTGGCAATTCATGTCGACAAGGGCGATGCGGATCGTGCGGCCTGGGCCATGGACAGCCTCAAACGCTCAATGAAATGGGATGAGGAGACCTATGGCCGTGAGTATGATCTCGGCGTGTTCAATATCGTGGCTGTGCGCGACTTCAATTTCGGCGCCATGGAGAACAAAGGTCTGAACATCTTCAACTCGGCCTATGTGCTGGCTGACGAAGACACCGCGACCGACGCAGATTTCGAGGCCATCGAAAGCATCGTCGCCCATGAATATTTCCACAACTGGACTGGCAACCGGATCACGTGTCGAGACTGGTTCCAGTTGTGCCTCAAGGAAGGCCTGACGGTTTTCCGTGATCAGAATTTTTCTGCCGACATGCGCTCGCGCCCAGTGCAGCGGATAAAGGACGTCATCCGCTTGCGCGCACGCCAGTTTGCCGAGGATGCCGGCCCATTGGCGCACCCGGTGCGCCCGACCACCTATGGGGCCATCGATAATCTCTACACGGCCACGGTCTATGAAAAGGGCGCGGAGATAATTGGCATGCTGCGCCGGATGCTCGGTGAGGAAACCTATCGCAAAGGCATGGACCTCTATTTCGACCGTCATGATGGACAGGCTGTCACCATCGAGGATTTTTATGCCTGTTTCGAAGAAGTCAGCGAGCAGGACTTCACTCAGTTCCGACTCTGGTATTCGCAAGCTGGAACGCCAGAAATCACGATGGAAGAAAGCTGGAATCCGGAAACGCGCGAGATTGCTGTCACGCTGAAACAGAAGACGCCAGCAACACCCGGCCAACCAGCCAAGAAGCCGATGCTGATCCCGATGGAAATGGCGTTGATCGACGATGAAGGCAACATGGCTGAATGGATCACGTTTCTGGAAGATGAAGAACTGACCATGACCTTCGACCTGCCGGAAGGATCTGAACGCCCTCTGGTGTCGATCAATCGCGACTTTACCGCGCCGGTACGCATCAAGCGAGCGCTCAGCCGCGATGACCAACTCGCGATGATCCGACTGGAAACGGACCCGTTCAATCAATGGGACAGTGTGCAGAACCTCGCCAAGCAAGAAATTCTGGCCCTGTCCGAAGGATCGCAGGCAGAGCCGGATGATGCGCTTGTCGAAGCGATGGCTGTGGCTATTCGCGGCGCGGTGGACGACCCGGCCTTCGCGTCGCTCCTGACACGCCTGCCGGATGTGGGTGAACTGTTCCAGGAACGTCAGCCGGCTGACCCTGTGGCGTTGAACACCGCGCGCAAGAAACTGCAGGCAGCCCTTTACAGCAAGCTCTCCGATTTTGTGGATGACATTCTCGCCAAGTCTTCCCCGGAACCCTATGATCCGGGTGCAGAGCAGGCGGGTGAACGCGCCCTGCGCACGGCATTGATCAACCTGTTGGCAGCATCAGGCCACGACGAAGCGGGTGAGCGCCTTCTGGGTCTCTATAACGCCGCCACCAACATGACCGAGAAGCTCGCTGCGTTGCGCGGCCTGGCAGGGCTGGAAGGCGCGGCGCGGGACACTGCACTGGCCGATTTCGAGAGGACGTGGAAATTTAACCCGCTGGTCATGGACAAATGGTTTGGCGTACAGGCGGGTACCGGTGATGCCGCAACCGTTTCAAAACTGGCGGCGCATCCGGATTTCGACATGGGCAACCCCAATCGCGTCCGCTCGGTCGCGGCGGCTTTTGCAATGCAGAATCTGTCCGGGTTTCACGCGCCGGACGGCTCTGGATATGAAGTCATCGAAGGCATTATCCTTAAGGCCGACAAGGTAAACCCTGCGCTCGGTGCCCGTCTGCTGACTGCGTTTGAACAGTGGCGCATTCTGGAGCCGAAGGCGAAGGCAGAGGCAGAAGCCTGCCTCCGCCGTCTGCAAGCTGCTGATTTGTCAAAGAATTCTGCAGATATCGTGTCCCGCGCGCTGAGCTAGGCGGCGGAACCCGTTTTCTGGGTTAACGAAATCTGTACCTTTGTTAAGAATTGGGCAAGGATTACGATAGAAAACCAAAGCTGAGCCCTTGTTTTTCTAAGGAATCGGCACAGGAAGCACCTTGTCCAAGTCGGTTATCCCTCCGCAAACGGATACTGTCGCTGCGGGAGTCCCCAGTCGCGATGACCGGCGGCTGAAATGGACGATAATTGCGATTATCCTGTTGCTGGCAGGCGCACTTGGGCTGAAGGCCTGGGAAGAGCGCCAGACGGCCGACTCCACGCTTCTGGGTGCGCTTGAAGCCAACTCTTCGACCATCGCAGCGCGGCTATCCGGTCATGCCGGCACAGCTGAAATGGCGATGCGGCTGATTGCCGATGCAGGCGCGTCCCGCTCGGCAGTCGCCTCCGCTACGCCAGGAGTCGATGTAGTCGTTTCTCTGCAGGAGGCCCGCCTGGCACCTGAGGGCAGCCGTCTGCTGGCGGCTGTGCCGGTTGCAGAAGCCATGCTGGACGGAGGGCATCGGATCGGTCTGTCGGGGCAGGGTGACATTGTCGTGGCTACCACGGCCCCGGATGGCGAAATCATCTTGGCGCTTGCCCCGGCGGGCACATGGTTGCCGGCAAGCCGGGCAGGTACCGGTATCTTCGTCACCGACAAGCATCTCAGTGCCGGGACGATCCTTCCCGGCACAGCGGGCATGTTACCTGCCACGAAGTTTCGCGCCCTCGGCTTGCTCGACCGCGCCGCGACAGGGTGCGCGCCGGTGGGCGGCAGTGCTTTGCAGGTGTGCACCAGTCAGGCCACGCCACTGTTCACGCTGGACGATTTTATACGGCTCCTGATTTTTGGTCTGCTGCTGGCAGCGCCCATGCTGGTCATTCTCGGACTGATGAACCAGCTCTCGCGAGAGCCTGAAGTCACGTTCGTTGAACGCGCGCAGGAGATCGAATCCGACCGGTTCATGAGCCCGGTCATGCTGGGTGTGCGTGCAGGCTATTGGGAGTGGTCAGACGATTCCAGCGCGGTTTATCTCAGCGATGCGGCATCCGAGTTGATGGGCATGCTGGGCGATGGCGAGATCACGATTGATGAAATGCTGCCGCAGGTTCACCCTGAGCATCAGAAGCGGGTTCAGGACGCCTTTCGCAAAGGCTACAAGGACGGCTGGGTGCAGACCAGTTTCGTGACCAGTTTCCAACCGGCCCGCTGGATGGAATTGCGTGGCAGTGTGACGCCTCATGCCGAGACCGGGGCGAATG
>Ga0098048_1000992_pt1 | contig 12821 bp, 16 predicted proteins | sample 13_taG_FD_75052 | JGI IMG/M metagenome (GOLD analysis project Ga0098048, IMG submission 75052) | Marine viral communities from the Subarctic Pacific Ocean - 13_ETSP_OMZ_AT15268 metaG | ecosystem: Environmental > Aquatic > Marine > Oceanic | place: Pacific Ocean | collected 2015-01-16 | reverse complement strand
TTTTGTCTGTACAATGAACTGGACGTTGAGTTACATCTAGTGCCTTCAAGTTTGTAGTGATTATTTTTGAAATTCCTTGAGCATAACCTACTTCACCCATCCTTTCTAAATCTGATAGTTGTAGTTTAATTGAGTCAACAAAGTCCATTATATTCATCGCATCTTTACACGTTTCATTCAAAAAGAACTGAAGATTAAATGTTTTGTTGTTGTTGTTGTTGAGAGAATTTGTATTATTATTTGTTCCATTCTTCACTAAACTATTGATTGTATTATTTTGTTCTAATATTATTTGTTTCATCTCTTTATTGTCTTTTATTAATTCCATTACCAATTCGGTTGTTATCATATTTGATTGATTATTTATAGATTTTTCTGGTGTTATATGCGTTTTTTCACATTTTTTCTTATGACGATAATAACTTGAATGATGTTTAAAGTTTTTTGTACAATTCTCACAAGCATATTTCTTTGTAGCCGGCATTAGCCCATTTGTAGCTTTAATATGTTTTGCTGTCAAATTATGTTGTTTCCAAGAAGATTTCTTACAACATTCATAGTCACAAAGTTCACAATAGAAAGTATTGAGCATATTTTTTGTAGCTTTCATGTAGCTTTATATAGCTACAGAAAATATTCCTAAATACTTTTCCGCAAAAAAATAAAAAAATATGGTCATAATTTTTTTATATTTCATTTAAATTAAGACGATAATTTTTTTTATCTAGACAAAATTTTTCGTCAGTAAGAAGTATTTTCACTTTCCAAATTTGGACATTTTTTTTGTCCATTTTTGATTTTTCAAAATACTTTTCATTTTTTGAAATCAGTGGATTTCTCTTCATATGTAGGGAAGAAAAAATGGCATATTTTTGAGAATTTCAAGATTTTTCCTTCATGATGTAGTGTTTCGTCTTTAAGTTCATTTGTAAAATATATATTAATGCCATATAAATACATTACATTTACGTTCTTTACATACATAAAGTTTACGACCTTTATTTGGAGTTTCCTTCGTAACAATTCTTTGAACTGTTTTTTTACACCATTAGACATTTAAAATGCCGATTATTATGGAAGTTCCATATAATTTTTATTTTTTAAAAAATTATAATACTGCTGTTTTGTAAAAAAATTATAATTAAGTAAATTACATAATATTTTTATTATTTCTAAAAATAAAAATGTGTTAGGATGATGACAACTTAGCATTAAATTAACATGCTTAAACTTATATAATATATTTGAAACTTTTATATCTACATTATTTGCATTTTCACGATTTATTAACTCTTTTATAGAATTTGAAAAATCATTATAAATTAAATAAATAGATGGCATTGTAATTAATTTACAACTATTTTTCGTTAGTTGACGTAATGTATTTGTATTAGAAAATAATGATCTTTTTACATCTATAATTTGATATATTATAATATCACTATTTTTAATTGTTTGAATTGAATTATTATAATCCATTATTTTATTTTTACATTTCACACTCCAATTACCTAAATGTTGTTTAAATTCTTCACCATATAAAATCCAACAAATGTAATTATCTTTACTCAATAGTTGTTGAAAATAATAACATAATGATAGCATTTGACAATTACCTATAAATGTTATATTCATAGTTATATTTTGCAAATATAATAAAATATCTCCAAATATATGAAGCATAAAAGTGATGATTATAAATTTAACGCTGTGGATTATTATTTAACAGAAGATAAATCTCAAAAAGAGGTTTGTAAAATTAATACTTTTCATTTTTTGAAATCAGTGGATTTCTCTTCATATGTAGGGAAGAAAAAATGGCATATTTTCAAGAATTTTCAATTTTTACCTTCATGATGTAGTGTTTCGGTCTTTAAGTAGTTAAATTAATATATATATATATATATATATATCATAAAGTCAAAAATTTAAATTTTATATAAAATACTTATATAAGTATAAAATATCCATATAAAGTATAAGATGACAAAAAATTTTTATGTTTGTTCATATGGTGGATGTGGTTCTACATTGTTATGTTCGGCACTAAAAAAATATGGCAATGTAAAACATATACACAGCAGAAAACCTCCTAATAATTTAGAATATGTGGGAAATGAAAAAGATGGAAACACATACTTTGAATGGTTTAATGGTGTAACTATACCTGACAATGAATTAGAAAATTATTATGTTATATACATTTATAGAAATCCTAGTTTTGCTATTCAAAGCAGATTCACTGATAAATATGGTTATGATCAACATAAAGTCCATTTAGAACATATTCAAACAGATGTTACGATAAAGTTAGATGATGTTTTGGCTTCTGGAAAAGATTTATATAAAATTAGAGAATTTTACAATAACTATGTAAAAGTAAATAAAAATAGAAATTATAAAATATACTGTATAAAATATGAAGATATGTTTAATAAACAAGACGAACTTAGCAGTTTATTTGGAATAGGAAAATTAAATATGATAAATTTTAGTAAAAGAAAAGACAGCAATAAACAATTAGACAATATTTATGCTGATTTAATAGAAGAAATGAATAATAATGCTTTTATTACAATAAGTTAGAATGCACGAATTAAGATAAATTAAATAATGATAATTATTTAAATAATAATTATCATATAATTTAATAGACAAAATGAATTCTAAGTTTACTTCTATCAGTCTGTTTTCTGGATTAGGTGGCGATAGTTTGGGTCTTAAACAAGCAGGATGTGAAGTAATTGCCTATAATGAGTTAAAACCTTTATTTTGTACATCTCATGACGCAAATTTTCCTGACTCTGAACTTATTCATGAAGGCAAAGTAAATGATATTTCAAAATTAAAAGATGAAACTTTTGTTAAATATAAAGGTAAGACTGATATTATATTTGCTGGTTTTCCTTGTTTTGTAAAAGATACACTTGTATTAACAAATAATGGTTATAAGGCAATTCAAAATGTTTTAATTGAAGATAAATTGTTAACTCATACTGGCAAATTTCAAAATATCGTAAATTTACAAAAAAAAATGTATAATAAAGATTTATATAATTTTAAGCTTAAATATCATCCAGAAATTATAAAATGTACTGAAGAGCATCCATTTTATGTTCGTGAACAAAAAAAGATATGGAATAATACACTAAGAAAATATGAAAATTCTTATAATGAACCTGAATGGAAAAATGCTAATCAAATTCAAGAAAATCATATGTTTGGAATGGTTATTAATAGAAAAACTGAAATTCCTACATTTGAATTTGAAAAAATGGTTAATAAGTCAAGAACTGACACAATAAGTATTTCAATTAATAATCCTGATGAATGGTTTATGATGGGATATTTTGTTGGTGATGGTTGGTTAGAAGATACTAAAAAAAGTGATGGAAGAAATATGAATAAAATTAGATTTTGTTTTCATGAAGATGATAATGACTCGCTCGAAAGAATAAAAAATGTTCTAAAAATTACTTATAAAGATAAATCTGAAAAATGTAATAAATACGGTTGCGCTGATTTTACATGGTTTAATATATTAAAAAATTTTGGTAAATATGCTTATGGAAAATTAATTCCTGAATGGGTCCAAGATGCTCCAAATAATTTAATTCAAGAATTTATAAATGGATATATGGCAGCTGATGGGTCTATTAATGGTAACGCAAATATAATTTCTACTGTTTCATATAATTTAGCATACGGACTTCAGCGTTTATATTTGAAATTAGGACATATTGCTAGCATTAATAAAACTTTAAAATCTGGAACTTGTGTTATACTAGGAAGGATTGTAAATCATCGTGATTTATATCAAATAAAAGTATATATTAATAGACAACGTAATATTTCATCATTTATTGAAGGAGACTATGTTTGGTATAAAATATCATCTATTACAACAAGTTCAACTACTAATGAGCCTGTTTATAATTTTGAAGTTGAAAATGATAATAGTTATATTGTATACAATACTATAGCTCATAATTGCCAAGGATTTAGCACAGCAGGTAAAAAGAAAGACGATGACCCTCGCAATACATTATTTTTAGAATTTTTAAGAACAACAAAAATTATTCAGCCAAATATGATTATTGGAGAGAATGTCAAAGGATTATTAAGCCGAAAAGCATCTAATGGTCAACTTTATATTGACATCATTGTGGAAGAATTTGAAAAATTAGGTTATAATGTTATTTATCAAGTATTTAAATGTCACGATTTTAATGTTCCTCAATCACGCGAACGTCTTATTATTATAGGAATTAAAAAAGATAATCCATATGGTTGGCAACCCAGCTTCCCAGAACCTTTAATAACAACCCCAAATCTTATTCCAATTATAAAATATGACATGACTGGAGCTATTAAAGTAAATAGCGAATGGTTCAATGATATTCCTGAAGAATGTATCCTAACAAATATGAGTGATACTACTACTTATAAACATAATAATGGTGCTCATCCATATTTGGTTAGCAAAATTGTCGCAGGTGATGATGACAAAAGTTATAACGGTAAAGATTACGATTATTTATTCTCATTTGGAAAAAGAGGCAGTCCAATACATTGTGAAATTATAGATATTCGTCAACCATCGAAAACTATTATTTGTACTTATGAACATCAACCAAGATTATTTGTTCCGCTTAAAAATCCAAGTGGATGTTATCTTAGAATGTTATTATCTGATGAGCTTAAACAAATTCAAGGATTTCCTGAAGATTATAAAATAAATGGTAGCACTAAAGAACAAATTATTCAAATTGGTAACGCTGTTCCACCTCCATTAATCAAAGCAATAGTTGAAAATATTATAAATTAAATTTTAAAAATATAAATAATAAATTAACTACTTCTTCTTAACAATTCTTTTTTTTAACAATTCTTTTTTTTAATAATTCTTTTTTTCTTTAGAGCATCTTCGTTTAATTCAACCTCTATTTTTTCTGGTTGTATTTTTTCTGGTTCTACAATAGTTTCTTTATTCTCTCCAATTGAAGAAGAAACAATCTTAATACCTTTAATATCAAAGGCAGAATTGGAATTCTTGCTCTTAATTGTAATACTTGATATAGGGACTTTAGATTTAATAAATTGTTTAAATTTTTCAGGTGTAATTTCAAATTCTTTTATTATATCTTTATTCTCTTGTTTAAATTTGAACCATAAATCTGTTGAACTAACTACCGTTTCATCATTAGTTATCTCAACATTAGTCTTCCACCATTCATCAAATAGAGAGAAATTTGATTCAATCATCTGAGAAGTCTCTGAATCTAATATTTCTTTTAATTGTTCATCCATTAATTGAATTAAATTTTTGGTAGAATTTATAGAAGTATTAATCTCTCGAATATTTTTTCGTAAACTTTTGATTTTATCCATAAAGGTGAATCGTTGTTCTTTAAGTTTAACTAGCTCTTCTTCATCAAAATTTACATCTTGTGTCATTTTTTTAAGCTCCTTACATGTAAACCAAACAATTCGCAAAATTTTAGCAGGGTCTTCAAAACTGGTAAGATTATTAATATAGACCAAACATTGAGTTGTATTGATCCATTCATACATTATAGGAGCTCTATCAAATTTGTCAATAGAAGTGTTGAGAGAAACTAACCAACCAAAATGAATATGTTCATTTTTTAGCAAATCCTTTTTAATTTTCTCTCGCTGATCGAGAGGAACTTTCTTCTTATAATTCTTAGCATCAGCAAGGACATCAAATTCTTCAAAATGTAGATGAAAATCGCCTTCACCACCTTGTGTATGTTTATCAATGATTTTAAATCCCTTGAAGTCTATAAAGGTATTAGCATAGTCTTCAAATTTCTTTTCACCTTCAGACCCCTTATGACTTGTGCTCTTGCTAGATTGTTGAACCAGCATTTTTTCATAAACATCAGTCATTCTTTCAACTTGTTTTTCCTTCTCTCTATACATCAAATCATACTTCTCTTTGACTTTGTTAATTTCTTCGTAGAGAGAAGAATTAGAGCCTTGTTCATAGCTTTTAATTTGTGATATAGAATTTTCCAACTTCTTATTTAATTGTTCAATCTGAGATTCATACATTTTTGAAATTTTTTCCTGCATTTTGAGTGAAGATTGTTTTTCTAATTCTATTTCATTATCCAAACTTTCAATCTCCTTTTTAAAATCGCTTTCTATTTTGCTATAAACATTATCGCTTGTTAAATTAGTAATAGCCTTTCTACCTTCTCTCAAAGTATCACTACCAATTTTAATCATTATATAATTCTCTTCTGGAGAGAATGAATTAATTATATCAGGCACATTTCTATCACTTGGTATAGTTATTTGTACAACTTTTACTGACATTATTATAGTATATAATTGTTTGTTTAAATATTTTAAATAAAAGCAAATAATAAATATATGTCATATGTATATTTATTAGTATCATCTAAAGGAAATACTTATGTAGGCGCAACTGTTGATTTGGAACGTCGGTTAAGACAACACAATAAGGAGATAAAAGGCGGTGCTCATGCGACTGGTATAAAGGTGGCACAAGGTGAGACTTGGACAAGAGCAGCACATGTATCTGGTTTTCCAGATTGGCAGGCAACTCTACAATTTGAATGGCGATGGAAACAATTGTCTCGTAAATTACCATTAAATATGAAACCATTAGAGAGAAGAATGTTAGCACTTAAACAACTTATCGAATTACCACAATCAACTACAAAAGCAAAACCATATTCAGAGTGGCCATCACCTCCAGAAGTTCATTTAGAAATTGATGAATCAAAAGTATTTGATAATTTATTTTTTAAGTAAATTAATCATAATTTGAATTTCATCATTTTGTCTTTGAATAATATTCTTAGCCAGTTTAGCAATATCATAACTATCAGTTTTCTTCAAAATTTCTTCACTCTGAAATATAGCCATAGAATGATTTTCAATAATTCCTTCTAAATATTGTTTATCATCAACAGCAATTTGCTTTCTATATAGACAAATCAAAATAGCTAATACAACAAATAAAATACCATACCAATTAACACTTAAAACGTTATATCGACGATCATGCATCATCACTTCAACAAGAAGCATTAATAAACCCATAATTGTTGCTAAATAAGCCTTACCAATATTATTTGTTATATATTCCATTTTATTCACTACAATCGGAGGCAGTAAAAAGTATTGAATAATAAAACTACTTATAAACATAATAATGATAGAATGAGTAAGTTTCATATTATATAATAATAGTTTAAAAAATATATAATATTCTTATAAAAGAATGGAAAATAATGATATAGAAAATAATGATATAGAAAATAATGATATAGAAAATAATGATATAGAAAATAATAATAATACAACATCTATTATTGAAGACAGAATAACAAAAACTTTATTATACGATGACGATAAAAAAGCAAATGATTGTTATCGTTCAATTTTACTAACAATTATTTTTTTAAGTATAAGTATTATAATAATAGCGATAGTGATAACAATAATTGAATTATAAAAATTAATTTGCTCTATGGGTTTTATTGTGTCGTCTGAATTTAGTTTTACGTAGTGTCTTTTTTTTAGTGCTTTTTTTTCCGCAATTTTGTATAAATTTTTTTATGCTTTCTTGTTGGTTTAACATCATATCAATAATATGTTGAAAATAACAGCGGAATTGAGGACGCATCTTTTTGAGTTCATCGACACAAACCCATCTAATTTCAGCTTTTTCAAATATTTTACTTGTTTTAAATACTTTTGGTGGTAAACGCTTTTGTAAAAAACGTTGGTTATTATTATAATAGTGTGGCAACCACTCATTATATTTAAAAGGAAAAATGTGCATACGATATGTTTTATGTCCATCTGTTTTGTGATCAATATTATAGGTGCCACATTTGCGCAGCATTTTACGAACATCTGTATCATTACCTAAAAAACCAGTAAATTCTTCTCCAGCCTCCCTTACAGCAGTTTCTAAAAATGTTTCTGAATTGTCAGTTCCACCTCCGAAATCTGAAAAACCAGGAGCGGAATCTTCGTATTTTCCTTCTTTTCCGAATAAAAAATATAATTTTCCGTTATGTATTGTTGTTGGTAAAATACCTGCTCCCATTATATAAAATAATGATATTATTTTATATAATAAGTAAAATAAGAAAACTATTTTTCATTTTTTCAAAATATGAATATGTTTTGATGAACATATTGAGTCAATCTCTTATTTACGATTAAATAAAAAGACATTCCGTTTGGCTATAAAACAAATTATTTATTTGCGTCTGTGTCGTCGTCTTTTAGTAGAGTGTCGGCGGGTTTTAGCAGAGTGACGTCGTCTTTTAGTAGATTTTGTCTTCTTTTTGTGAATTGAGCGACGACGACGATTACCTGCTGTTTGAGTAGAAGGGCATGGTGGAATAATTGTATGATAAGATTGACTACCAGGTTGTAATATAGTGTCTAGGGGTAAATTGATATATTCTGTTATTTTATTTTTACTTAGCGAAAATATTAAATCTATTGAATTAAAACCTTGATATTCTTCTTTTGTTTGTAAGACATTTTGAATATTTTGAGAAACAATTGGAACATTAAAATTATTATCAACAACATGTAATAGTACTTTGGCACGGGTAAAGTCGTTTGCTTTTACTAATTGAGGGTCAATTAAATATATTTCTTTTTTCCCCGTTTTTGTGTTATTTAATACTGTAATTGAAATAGTGTGTCCATATGCCTTTGGATTTGTATCAGTATACTGGTTTTTTGTCATTTTAAAAATATATACGTAACCCTCATTAGGATTTTGTTTAATCGCCTGTGCTATTAAATTAGCAGCTGTACTGAAACTGGTGCGTTCGATAACATATTTGGTGTCATTAATAGCTATATTATTTCGTTTTGCGAAATATTTATTAAGTTGATCTACAATTTTACAAGTGGGACTGCCTTCACTCATTAAACATGTCGCATATCCCTGTGCGATTGGTAAAGGTATGAAACCATAAAACGCAAGAACATTTATTGCACACCCTTGGTAATCCAGACCATTTAAGGTAGACCAATTTGCACGTATCGTATTATCTTGTGTATTGTAACCAAAACTAAGAAAATTTAGAAACATCCCACTGCCTTCTTTTTCTAAATCCTCCTTGGAAAGAATGGTTGCGCGTGGACTTTGATGTATTATACGTGGAATCATATCGTGTATTGAGCGATTTTTTACAGCCTCTCTAACAGAGGGAGATGATGACTGACATGAAAAAATACCAATATTTATTTTATCAGCAGGTAATAAATCCTTGGCTAACTTCCCCGTATTTTTTAAAATTTTGGAATAAGCTATAGGTTTATTATCGCCAAAAAGATTTACCATATTTGTGTGATCAAATATTTTTATAATATGATTATTATTTACAATCTTACATTTCTCTATTTTTCCTTTATCATCTATCGTAGGAGTTTTTTCTTTTGCTACAAATATAACATATAAACCAGTAGCCTTTATTATATCGGACTTTGTCTCGTTGGCATAAACACTTAATTGAATTGGTGGAACAAAAATTTGCTTTTGTTTATTTGGAACAAAAGGACATGCACCCAAAAGCAAGCGACAAACATCATTCTTTAATAGATTTGTAAGCTCTTGAGGATACTTATATTCATAAGATGAACCATAAAGCAACACAGATTGAAATCTAAAATCTTTAATTTCTGTATAAGTGTTCATTGATGAAACATTGCTTCCATGAGCAACCCATAAAAAAAGAATTTCTACATCTTCGTTAATTGATGGCTTTAGATTTCTAATATTATTCTGTATCTGTATAACCCATGGCTCCTTCGAACCCGCAGGTGCTGCTGGTACATCATCCGTGGTCGAGTGATCAAACTCCATCGGCCCGCTGAGAGCAGGGTCTGCTGATGCTGCTTGTGATTGTTGTATAAATGTCGGGTGTGACATCTTTCTATATGTATATAATAATATTATAATATTAGATTAATATTTTTTAAAATATTATTTAATATTATGAGTAAAACAAGCAAAAATAGAAAACATAGAAAAAATATGAAACACAGAAAAAAAAGAACAATAAGAAATAAAGAATTTATAATGCCTAATTCAACTCCAAGTCATATACGTAAATTAAGTAAAAAAATTAATGTATCATTAAAAAAGGGGTCATATTCTCCAACAATAAATAAAGAATTAGTGACATTGAAATCAATTGAACGAAGTGATTTAATGGAATGTAATACAGAAGAAGCATTTAAATTAGAAAACAAATTACAAATAGGCATTAACGGTAAATGTTATTATTATTATAAACCAGAAGCTAAAACATTTTTACTACATAATTTAATGGCAAACAAACATATAAATCCAAAGAAAATAGTGCCTCCAATTCAATCACAATCTAATTGTTGGTTTAATGCGATGTTTGTGACATTTTTTGTTAGCGATAAAGGTCGTAAATTTTTTCATTTTTTACGTCAATTAATGATTGAAGGAAAACAACAAGATGGTACAGTTATTCCAGAAAATTTGAGGGATGCTTTTGCTTTATTAAATTTTGGTATAGATGCTTGTTTAACAGGTAATGAATTTGCTTATAAATTAAATACAAATAGTATAATTCATTTATTATATAAAGGTATTTCTGATTCATATAAGACAAAATACCCATATATTGTTGATATAGATGAAGCAGGTAATCCGTTATTATACTATATAAGCATAATAAATTATTTACATAATAGTTCTATACAATTGCTTTTTATTCGTGATACAAATAGTAAGTGGAAAGATGCTGTAACATCAGGTGTCCAAAAAATGACACACTTACCACATATTATTGTTCTTGAAATTTATGACGAAAATGCGTCTGAATTTAATAAAAAACCTACTTCATTTTCTGTTAAAAATGCGAAATATGAAATTGATAGCGCTGTTGTTCGTGATATATCTCAACAGCATTTTTGCTCAGTAATAACTTGTGAAGGTAAAGAAATGGGTTACGACGGTGCCAGTTTTCATCGTTTGGGACCGCTACAATGGAAAAATAAACTGAATAGCAATATGGAATGGGAATTTGACGGAACAAATGACTATGATGGTACACCATTAAGATGGAGTTTTACAAAAAGTTATCAACTTTTAATTTATTATCGTACTAAATAAATTAGCTTAGTAGTAAATAATTTGCTTATATGATAAAATTAATAATAATTAACAAAAATTAATAATAATTAATAAAAATTATAAATCGAATCTAAAAATATACCAAATAACATAGGGAATTGCCAAGTATTAAAAATATTTGAATGTTGTTTATCTCTTAAAATCATATGGTTAATAAAAAAATAAAAACTAATTAATAAAGATATTAATAAAGTGAATATAAAAACCCTTTCTATATTTGTCATAATATTGTATATAAAATATATAAATATATAAATAATATATAATTCCAATTTTTAAATAATAGTATAAGTTATTGAATTTGAAAAATTTAAATTGCCAGAATAACTTTGATTAATGGGTGGACTAAAATTTCCATTATATAAATTTACAACTTTTACAGCATAATTACCTGAAGTTGCGTTTAAAGGAACAACAAATGATAAATTGAATGAACTATAATAAGTCACGGGTAAATATCCTAATTCACCGAATTGTATAAATGTTGTTCCATTAGGTAAAAAATTCGAACCATTTACATAAACAAGTGAGTATACACCTGGTATGCTTTCTGTAACAGATAAATTATGTAAAATTGGTGTAAAACTAGGCAAAAAACCCGTATTTCTTGGACAAGTAATAGATTTATTCTTAATTTTATTATTAATAAAATCGATATATTCAGCATAATTAGGATTATCACCAGCTCCAGATTTACCAACACATGACATTTATTATAATAAAACATTATAATAAATAATTTACAATTTATCCGTTCAATAGATGACTATTGTTATTACTTATGATATTGTATTTCTTGTGAAGAAATCACTATATGGGACCATTATCGTCAGGTTTTTCACTTATTTTACCCTTTATCTTCTCTCCAGCTAATTGATGAATAAGATAACCAAAACATGAACCAATTATTGCGCCGATAATAACTTGTGGTATAGAATGAAATTGTATTTTTATTCTTTGATAGCAAATAAATAGAGAGATAATTAAACACAAGTATAATAAATTTTTATGTTTTAATGATAAATATATAAATATTGAATTAAAAAACGCCATTTGTGCGTGACCTGATGGCATACCATATATATCAAATGGAATACCATTTTGAAAAAAATAATCTTTAGTATGTTTTGACATTAATGCTATCTTTTTACTGTCAAATATTGGTCTTGGTTGTTGAATTAAACCCTTTAAAATTATATTCAAAATAGAATTGGAAATTAAACCGACATTATAGTAGAAAAAAAAATTATTATGATTCCATAATACATACCAGGAAATAAGTATTAATATTATAGGAGCATAACCACCAATTTCATATAATATATCCATTAATATTCTATGATATTTAAATAATAAATTAAAGAACTTAAAGAACTCAACTATTTTATTGTTATAACCTTAGAAATATTTTTTATAATTTTTTCATTCTTATCTTGGTCTATAGTCATAACTTCTACAACCATCTTATCATATTTATCTGATACTTTTGAAGAGGAATTCTTATATTCTGGATATTTCTCTCGAAACTGTGGAAGTAATTTTATATTTTTATCTGCTATTTTTGTAATTGCTTTCCTCAAATGGGTTTTATTATCATCTTCTTTATTCCATTCACCTTGAT
>Ga0098048_1000987_pt1 | contig 12879 bp, 3 predicted proteins | sample 13_taG_FD_75052 | JGI IMG/M metagenome (GOLD analysis project Ga0098048, IMG submission 75052) | Marine viral communities from the Subarctic Pacific Ocean - 13_ETSP_OMZ_AT15268 metaG | ecosystem: Environmental > Aquatic > Marine > Oceanic | place: Pacific Ocean | collected 2015-01-16 | reverse complement strand
TCTATCGTACCTATAGTTACACCAGTGGTCGATGTATTTAATGTTATTACATTGTTAGTTATTGAACCACCTGAAACATACGGTTGGTCTAATAAAGTAGTAATAGTTAAATTACCATCATCTACAACCGTTAAACCTGGTCCACCTCTAAAATTAATTCTACTTCCATTATAGAAAGTTGACGTACCTTGGTTACCTGTAGTAACAAATTCTAAACCTGTAACGTCAACATTACTGTTGTCATTTAATCTAAGTCTCATTGTACCAGATGCCGGTGAATTAATTGTTCCACCTGTAACAAACGTATCACCTGTTAGTGTTCCAAATCCTGAAACAACAATGTCAGATTCTAATCCTTGGTTTATTTCTAAAGTAAGTGACCCTCCATTTAAAGTTGCTCCTGTAATGAATGGTAATTCAATTGGACTAGTACCTAAAGTACCGTATCCCGCTAATGCGACATCCCAATCGTTATTATAAGTTAGACCTGTTACCGCAGCTACTTCTACGTTAAAGTCCGTTCCTTGATTATTTGTAAAGGTCAGTGCTCCTGTCCCTCCGTTTAATGTACCACCCGTTACGTGAATATTCACGTTAGGGATTGATACCGTACCCCCTTGATTATCTATTAATAAAAGGGTCGAACCTCCTATTCCGCTTGTCAGACCACTTGTTATGAAAGTATCACCACTAAACGAGGCTAGTGATAAAAAATTTACTTCGTTATTTGACGGGTCTAACGCTAGAATAGTAGTCGATAATGATTGGTCTAATTGTACGTCTCCAAGGAATGTACTTCCTGAGACTCTTAAACCGTTTCTTGCTACTAATTCGTGTGCCATTTTTTTATTTTTTTATATAATGTGTTTAATTATCCTAATATTCCAAGTCCCCCCTAAAATATTGGCTTTTAGTAACGCATTGTTACCATCTAATTCCATTCCCCATGAAAAATTATTAGTTGTTCCTATATCAACTGTTGATGAGTCATTAAATTGTATATCAGTACTCGACCATACTGACTGGACTGTTCCCGCTCTATAGTTAGTACCGTCATCAATCACATAATCAAAGAACGCCCCTTTATAGGTTGTGGTATCTACAAAATCAATTGTCGCACCACTAACTGATACATTACTATCATTAACTAAACCTATATGAGTTAATATCTCTAATCCCGTTATCAACGATGTGGTCCCATCATTTTTATATAATGTAATAGAACCTCCTGAATATGTCCCACCTGTTACTTCAGCTGCGAAACCTGTGGCGTTAAAATCAACTCCATCATTTAAACCTAAAGTTAATTCTTTTGTTAATTGATTGTAGGTTACACCAGTTACATACGTATCTTCAGTAGCCCCTGTTGTAAAACCTGTGACGTTAAATGTTCCCCCTGTACTGTTAGTGAACATTGCGGTACCATTAGTATATGTACCTCCCGTTACAGTAATATCCGTACCATAGAATATTCTCCATCTGGCATTTTGTCGGGTTACCCCACTTACCCCCTCAATTGAAGAATCTAACCACGCATCAACGAGAGCCGAACCACCAATACTATTATCACTTACTGTATATTTTCCAGTTAAGGAATCCTTTTCAGTTGAGCCACTAGCACTATTGAATAGGGTCTCATAATTAGGTATCACATACTGATAAACTTTGTCAGTTTCATGAACATAAACTTGCATACCTAATCTACGTCTACCCGATGTTATACCATCATCTTCAATAGTTAACTTACTAGGTATAAAACCAAGATTAGATTTTGAATAATAAATAGGTATGGTGTTACCACTATTTTCTATAAGACCACTACCCCCGAAAGTACTATATTTTAAGTCAGATAATGACCATACCTCCATAAACCCACCAGCGGTTAACACGCTAAAGTTAGAGCCAACAACTGACAGTCTGGTTACGACATCGGGTGTCGATAATGTTGTTCCTACGCTTGGGTTTTTATATATGAATGACATCTATTATTAGTTACTTTTATAAATAGTAAAATTTACTTAAAAATTGTTTTTTTTTATCCAACTGTATTACCTTTAAAGTATAAATCATCAGTACCATTATTACTAATATTAAATGCGGTATTAGCATATGAACTATATAATCTATAAGTGTCGGCTGGCCAATTAACTCCATTATAATTACCAGTTAAATTAAAAATCGCTGGACTCATTGTGGAAGATAATAATGTGTTAGGGTCTGAGTTAATATTATACCCAATAGTTGTTTGTCTATTACTTCCAAGACCAAGTTGTGACTGTGGTATTAACCAATGATACCAAGCACCACCTGTAGCTGTTCCCGCCGGAACTTCAGTAGTAACAAAATTATATTGTGATATAGGATTTCCAAAACTATCAAGACCTCCACTAACCTGTGGTATATCCGCCTCAATAACTGTAGGGGCAGTACCATTATAAAAACCTGGCCAATCCATAAATGTTGTAATATCTGAACCTGTAGATGGTGGTGATGAGAATCCAAATCCAAAGAATGTAGACCCCTGATTATTCATATAAGTCGCAAAGGCATTGTTGTTACTACCTTCAACTATAAATAGTAAAGCTTTAGGTACCACTCCTGGTACACCTGATGGTGTCGGTGTTGGAGTTTTTGTTGGTGTTGGTGTACTTGTTGGTGTACTTGTTGGTTCCGGTGTACTTGTTGGTGTATTAGTTGGCGTTATAGTCGGAGTACTTGTTGGTGATTGTGTAGATGTTGGAGTGTTAGTAGGTGTTATACTTGGAGTTGGCGTATTTGTTGGAGTAACTGTAGTTGTTGGTGTATTTGTAGGAGTTGTTGTTGGAGTATTAGCAGGTGTTGTAGTTGGCGTACTTGTCGGTGTATTAGTTGGAGTAGTAGTTGGTTTTTGAGTACTTGTTGGTGTGTTAGTAGGTGTTATAGTTGGAGTACTTGTTGGTGCTGGCGTTTTTGTTGGAGTACTTGTTGGTGCTGGCGTTTTTGTTGGGGTATTTGTAGGTGTTGTAGTTGGCGTATTAGTCGGAGTGTTAGTTGGTGTATTAGTTGGTGCTGGCGTTGTAGTTGGAGTATTTGTAGGGGTTATAGTCGGAGTGTTAGTCGGAGTATTAGTTGGTGTATTAGTTGGCGTTGTAGTTGGGGTACTTGTTGGTGCTGGTGTTTTTGTTGGAGTATTTGTAGGGGTTGTAGTTGGAGTACTTGTTGGAGTATTTGTAGGAGTTATAGTTGAAGTAACTGTAGTTGTTGGGGTATTAGTCGGAGTAATAGTCGGGGTATTAGTTGGTGTATTAGTTGGTGTATTAGTTGGCGTCGTTGTTGGAGTTGGAGTTGGACTTCCACCTGGAGTACTTGTTGGAGTATTTGTAGGGGTTGTAGTTGGAGTAGTTGTTGGAGTTGCTGTTGTTGATGGAGTATTAGTCGGTGTTGTTGTCGGAGTCGATGTTGGTGTTATCGTAGGAGTGTTCGTAGGCGTCGTTGTTGGTGCAACTGTATTTGTCGGAGTATTAGTCGGTGTACTTGTAGGAGTTATAGTTGTTGTTGGGGTTGGAGTTGGACTTCCACCTGGAGTACTTGTTGGAGTATTTGTTGGAGTTATAGTTGGAGTAGTTGTTGTTGTTGGAGTATTAGTCGGAGTATAAGTTGGCGTTATAGTCGGAGTGTTTGTTGGTGTATTAGTTGGCGTCGTTGTTGGAGTTGGAGTTGGACTTCCACCTGGAGTACTTGTTGGAGTATTTGTTGGAGTTATAGTTGGAGTATTAGTAGGGGCCGGAGAACTTGTTGGAGTATTAGTAGGTGTTGTATTAGGTGTTGCAGTTATTGTTGGAGTGTTTGTAGGTGCCGGAGTATTAGTCGGAGTAACAGTAGTAGTAGGGGTTGGTGTTGGAGTCACACTTGTTGGGCTTACCGTTGGAGTTATAGTCGGCGTGGCAGTTATGGTCATAGTAACAGTCGGTGTTGGTGTCGGACCAATAGGTCCTGATGTGGATGTTACCGTTGGTGTAGGGGTATTAGTTGGAGTAGTATTAGGTGTTGGACTCATCGTAGGTGTTGGAGTCGGGGTAATATCCTCCAAATAAACAACAACTCTTTTAGATACCGCCTCATCATTACATCCCGGTTGTTTATTAACAACAAAAATAGTATATTGAATACCTGCATTTGAACCTGGTAAATCTAAAACGACACCCGCAACTAATTGGTCTCTAGTAACACCCGTTCTAACAGGTACAGTCGTAGTGGAACCCGTGTGAATATCAAACGGTCCAACAGCATTTGAAGCTAAAGTTAATCTTATTATTACTTGAGACATTAATTAATACATTTGTTATATAAATACTGCGAGAATCTAAAATACAGATTTCTATTTACTTTATTTTTATTTACTTTTAAAAAATTCATCATTTTTTTTAAGTACATGCGACTATATTAGTAACCATACCATCTGTAACTGTTATGACATTTCCATTACTCATACTAATATCCGTCGCATTACCCGCTCCTGGTGAAAACACATTTTGACCATTAGGGTCAGTAAAAACAGGATTATTTTGTGCCGGAAAAGTATTAGACTGATTCCTAAATCGTGCAAAGTAATATTCCTCTGTGGCGATAGAACATAATTTAGTACCTGACACACCACTAAATGAAGGTAGTGGTGCTGGACACTCGATATCAACAGTGAAAACGGTACCACCATTCCATCCTACTGATTCAACCAAAAGGCTTGTTGCTGAAACATTTGTTTTTGGTATTACTATAAGATTCCATTGATTTGCCCCTCCAAATAGATAATCTCCCGTAGTGTAAGTTGCGGTAGTTGTACCATTTGGTAACCATACGGCAGGATTGGTGTTAGATAGTTCGTTTAAATTATATGTGTTAGTCGTAGTACTAGCGAACGGTGCGTTATTACCAAGAGTCGTAAACGCCATATTCCCATTTGGTGATTGTAATGGTGTAGTTGTAGTTAATGTAGGTGAATATAATCTATTATAAAAATTACCGTTATGTTGAACTCTAACCCCATCAGGAATACCGGCCGGATTAAAATACACTATTATTGCACCTAACTCATCGGGGTCGTTACCAACATCATAAGTAATATCGTAACGACCAGGAGCTCCTGGTGGTATATTAGGAGGATTATCACAAGGAATTGCTACAACTGGTTGTGTTGGAGTAACAGTAGGAGTAATAGTTGGGGTTGGCGTATTTGTTGGTGTTGGTGTAGGCGTTGGAACATCATTACAACATATATCATATACTATTTTAGTACTTAATCTAAAGTATACATCTTTCAATTCTTTACAATCCGAAATAATTGTTATTAAATTTTGGTTAATATCTAATGTAAAACTTTCAATTTGAGGTATCGTTTTCAGTATTTCATCAATCGCATCTATCCATTCTTGTGCACTAGGGTAATCATTTAAACCTATACTAGTATAGAATGGTAACTCTACGTGGTATGGTGGAGTCATCGTACCCCCCGAAAAGTCAACTATAGCGTAAAAAACGGCGTTTACCAACGTACAATTCTGATGACCAACAGTTAAATCAAGGTAACCCTCATTTAGCATAGAACCAAAATCTCTAATACCCGCTGAAGTAGTAATGAAGTCGTTTTCACATATTTCATTTACTTCATAACATTCAACAATTTGATTATTACAGTTAATTGTTACCGATTCAGTTAGACTACAACCATTATCATCAGTGACAGTTGCGTCATATGTACCAGCACCTAAACCATTAATTGATGTAGTCGTCCCACCATTACTCCATAGAATAGTAAATGGGGCAACACCCTGAGTGATATTAATTGTGGCAACACCATCGTTACCAGTAACACATTCCGTAGGTTGTATAAAGAAACTCACACCCGTTGATTGACTAATCGTAATGTTTTGTGAAACCGTACAGTTTTTACTGTCCGTCACTTCTAAAAGATATGTTGATGGGGATAATGAATTAATTAATACTGTACTTGACGGGTCGTCAATTTGTGAGTAAATAACAAAACCTGAATTAATATCTGTCAATATGTAATCAAACGGACCATCTAACGCAACTGACCCAGCAGTTAAATCAACTTCAATAATACCATTGCTACCACCACAAGTAGTACCCGTTATATCAATATTTACAGTAAATTTTGGAACATTTGTTATTGTCTCTTGAGTGGTATAACTACACAAACCATTTTGAGAAGATATTTCAACATCATAAACTCCTGACACCAAATTACTAAACGTATGTGATAACGAACCCGTGGTGATTGTCTGTGTTGAACCATTACTATCGGTAACACTATAAGTATATAAACCTATAGGTGCGGTAATTTGTATAAATATTGACCCATCATCATTACAGTCAGAATTAGTGACATTAACACTAACAACCGTAAACCCTGCGGTGGATTGTATATTACTTATTTCAGTTATTTGACATCCGGCGAAATCTGTAACGATTACTGATTGAGGTCCAGCACAAAGACCGTTAAAATTAAAAGTAGTGTTATTAGTAGTACCTTGTTGACCGGTATTATTTACAAATGTATATGGTGGTGTACCACCTGAAACTGTAAGTTGTAATGCTCCATCGCAACTAAAACAATTAGCGTTAACAGGAGTTACGGAAACAATACCTAAATTAGGGGCTAAACCGACCGTCACATTTTGAGTGGAGCTACATCCATTATCATCTGTAACCATTATCGACCAAGTACCTTGAGTTAGTCCTGTTGCGGTAACTCCAGTTTGCCCATCAGCCCATAAATAAGTGTATGGTGGGGTACCATTACTTACACTAGTTACTGTAGAATTACCAAAACCAGGAGTACAAGGTGAATCATCGACCACTATTGTGGTGAAACTAATTTCAGAACTACTGACAATAACGGCATTATTTGTTTGTGCGGTCGCCCCTCCAAAATCAGTAACAATCGCATAATATGTGTTAGCGAATAATGAGTTAAAAGTATGTGAAGGTACGGGCGAATTAATAGAATTAACTAACCCAACTCCAACAGCATATAAATCGATTTGGTAGGGTGAAGATAAACTATCATTAGTAACTGTTAATATACCTGATTGTAAATCACCACAAGTCGTTCCCGAAACATTAATTATTTCCGCAGTAAAACATCCATCGACATTTACATTAATAAATACATTTTGATTAACTCCACCTGAACTATCTTGAAGTTCAAAAACATAATTACCCTCGTCAACACCAAACCAAGTAAACGGACCATTACCTGTTTGTTGAAGTAATAGTATCCCTCCAGGTGCCGTGGTTGAAATATTCGTAATCGTATATGGTTTCGTACCATATAATGGAGTAATCATAATAGTACCCGCTCTATTCTCGCAAGCACCTGTAACCTCAAAAATATAGTCCAACGGACCTTCATCACAATCAGGGACACATGGGTCAATACTCATCTGTACTCCTTGTATTGAGTATGTAGTATCAACACATACCTCTAACCCCACTTGATTACCTTGTTGTATTACTCCGCAACAATCTGTAAACGTAAAAAACCCATCAGTGATACCTGAAAAACAACCCGTAGTCTCACATTCATTACAATCTGAAAATGGGCCTGTTTGATTTGTTACATTAGTAAGTGGAACAGGTGGATTAACATTAACAAGTTCTACCGTATAACAATCACCAGATAAGTTATAAACTTCATTTATGTTTCTATTTCCCGGTGCAACATAAAGTACATTTAAAGGTGTTTCAATATTATTCAAAAATGAATCTAAAGAACCTGTAACTACAGTTTCATTAAAACTAACAACCGTAGGGTCTGATAATATACCAAAATGTTTAAGTCCTGCACCATTTTGATTATTTGGTGAAAGATTTTGATACGCGGTTGAGGACGTTAGTCCTGAATAAACATTAGTGTTTGTTAAAGCACTTAGATTTAGATTATAAGGTCCAACTGATGTTATATTTTCACCATAATTAATTAGAAAATCACCAGTACTTATAGTATCTCCTTCAGAAGATGCAACTGAATGTAGTACAAACGCGGGAGTAGGTCCAAGGTTTGAATTGGCAACGGGATAAACTAACCCATTAACTTGACCATTATTGTTTTGTATATCTTCCCAAACTTTTAAATAAGATTCATAATCATATTGGTACCTATTTGTATACTCTTTTACATTACTATTAACCCAATAAGTCCCTTCCAATCTAAATGGAAATTCATATAAGTGTTGGGATTTGTTTATCGTACCCGTATATAGTCCAACCGCACTATCAGATTCGTCTATTACAAAAATTACGATATAATTACTTTCCTCTCCTGAAAATGTACCTGGACCAGATGTGGATGAAAAATCTAAATCATTATGGTCAAAAGGTACACCATTACTTCTTAAGTCGACAACTCCATATGACCCCGTCAATTGATAACCTCTATTTATTCTTCTAAAAATACCTAATGTCTGGTTTTCATCATTAAATTGCACTGATTTAGGTACACATTCTCCACCAACATTAGAAGAACAAAATTGACTTGAATAAATGGAATTAGTTACCGGACTATTAAATTCATTGATTTGTGTGTTATCAGATAAGGTACCCCCTGTTAATGAACCTAAATATGGATATGATGCCCACCATAACCAATTTTCACCATTATCACTATTTTCACCAATTATACCTTCGTATAAATTACCTAATGTTAAATCCCCATTAGTTACTTTAGTTTGATACCAAGAACGTATAGATTCAGAAGCAATACTGGCTGTATTTTCATTTAAAGATGACCCATCATAAAAAACAAACACTTTTTGGCTTTGACTTGTAACCTCACAACTATTTAATTTATCACTTAAACCACCTTTCGTAGCAACACTTGGACTTGGAGTCGGAGTATTAGTTGGTGTTATGGTAGGGGTGGGACTAAAACTTGGACTACTCGTTGGTGTGATAGTCGGAGTTAAAGTTGGAGTTAAAGTTGGAGTTAAAGTTGGAGTTAAAGTTGGAGTGGGTGTGGGAGTGGGAGTGAATTGTTGACATAAAACGTCAGTACACTTTATACCACTAACTGTGGCAACACTATTATCCCAATAAGTGATGGTTACAAATGGATTCCCTAATGGGTCACTAATATAAGTAAAACATCCATTAACCCCCCCAACATTTTCAAATAAATATGTATTAAGGAAGGCACCTGGTGAGGAAAAATCGTTATCAAAATCTATGACATTAAATCTAAATATTTTATTAGTAGAACATGCAGAAAAATAATAATATTCATCAATAGGATTAGCATCATTTTCACAGTCAACACAACTATTATATACACTATCAATTGGGTCGCCCAATAATACGGCGGAAATCAATACTTGGTCAGCTGGACCTGTCTCACCACCAAAACATTCAGATTTTATTTGAACAAATTGTGGAGTTACGGACCCACCCCCAAGTGGTGAACCCCACGTTAAAGTTGACGCACTAAAGACCCTTAACCCTTGACTTACCCCTGAACAATTGTCATCAGCAGTAAATTTATATATATTATTAAACGGATTAGTTGTTTGACAATCAGAACAATCTGTGTACCATGCGAGTACTATTTCATCAAATCCACTACTTGGTGTACCACTATACGGCGTTTGAACATCATTAACTCTTAAACAAGGTCCACCCCACTTAGACGCAAATGACTCTGACCTATCGTGTAAATCACCAACATATCGAACCCTAGTAGTTGAATCTGTAATAATATTACCAAAACAATCATCCACATCCGAAGTCCATCCATCATATAAACCATTAAAATAGTTTACCGCAGAAGTTGCGGTTTCAGGTATCAAACCATAATTACTCGTTCCAGGTGTTATATCATAAGTAATTATTGTTGACGAATTAAAATCATAGTTTAAAACCCCATTATTAGTAATGTGATTATAATCATTTGCTGTTGTTGGAAAAATATAATCATACCTATTAGTGTCGGTACCAATCACTTTTAACGTATTATTAAACGTATTTGCACTATAAAAATTAGTAATGTATCTAGGAGATTTAAATGTGCTACTTGAACCTTGAACATCAATATAGTTTTGAGCGAAAAATGTAGTGTTAATATTAAAAGTAAAACCTATATAAACGGGAACTAATGAGATTGATGTACTATTCCACGGCTCACCCGTAATCATTTGAGTATCAAAAGGGATTGGTGACGAACCTAAATTTGTAACTTTCCAAGTTCTTGACCTAAACGCCCATGTTGAGTTAGGAAAGTTCGTCAAAAAATTAACTGTATATGTTCGGTCGTTACCCGCAGGAACACTGGTATCTGGCCAAGCCATATAAACTGTCGAACCTGTAGTTGGTGAACCTACAGTTGCTATTTGTTCTAATTTAAAATATAAAGTCGCCATTAACTACAATTAATTTGTATATTTACACCAACGTTTACTGTTAGTGTTTTATCTGTGAATTCAGGGTCACATCCTGTGTTACTTACTGTCAAAATATTATTATTGTCTATAGTATAGTTTAAACCACTTTGATATAAATACTGTAACTTATCATTCAACGCATTAATCCACATGTTAAATGTTGGGTAATCTTGTACCCCACCACCTGTATAGAATATCTCTTGTACTAAAATTGTAGAGTCTAACCTTACATCAACATACCACGTACTGGTTAAACTATTCTGTATACAATCCGTAATGGTATATCCTGATTTACTTACACAACTATTAATACTATTATTTAGTATAGTTGACATAGACTCAATATTAACATCACATGTCAATGTTTCGTCAATACAATCATTATCAAATAACTGACCATAGTATATACATGGTATACATTCAATCGGAATAAGTTGACAACCTCTCTGTCTTCTCCAAACATGTTTTTGTCTTTGTAAAACATTGTTTACCATTTTCTGACCACCCATCCATATCGTAGAGGCTGGAATCATTTGTTCAACTAATTTTGTCCAATAATCACCAATACCTAAAGTAAAATCAATCATCTTTTGATAAGTGTATTGGTTTGAAGGTATATTTACCGCTGATTCCGATTGTAAATATTTCCAATATATCGACTGTAACGTTGGATAACTGTTGACTGCACCATCACTAATAGTCTGCCTGTTTCGTACATTTATTAATGTATTATAAAACGTTTGAGCGAACTCGAAAAATGTTTTTTCCTGTGGTAGTGGATTAATAACTGTCCAATCTTTACCTCCAGGGTACGGATAAGGCGATGTTAAACCTGATGCTGGGAATGGATATTCATAACGTCTAGACATTCTCCATATATCATAGGTTATACCTTGTGCCATGTTTAAATATAATTCAACATTTTTGGCGTTAAGTACTAATTTTTCGTCAAACACCTCATAATACGCATTATACGCACCGTCACGATTTCTCCTAATACCCGTTTCAGTATTATCCCATGATTTATTATTATCAATAGTTCTAGTTAACCCAAAACCAATATCCATATATGGAAACTTTCTAAATCTATCAAAATACTTTTGACCATACGTAAAAGTCTCTAAAGATGTTTGTATACTAGGGTTAGCTCCTGTAAATGTAGAGTTAGTTATATCAAGTTTTTCAATAGCTCTATGGTCAGGTGTCTCAATATACCAACCCGCACCTTTTTCAAAGAAGTATTCGTTATTTGTTACGGGTCTCTTTGGATACCCATACTCATTCATAGGGTAGTCCCCTCTTGTGGCATCTGTTTGACTAACATATTTTGATGTAGTAAAACCTGTATACGCGACACCCTGTATATTATAAACTACATTCGGGTCTAAAGCGGGTACGTCATCTACTTTTGTACCACCTGACATTTTTAAGTATTCACCTTCAAACCTTTTTACATTTATTGGTCCGTCAGCAATGTATACAATTTCATTGAATTCAATTAAATCTTTAGGTGCACCTACCATCCTCATAATTGCCTCAATAGAATGTCTCGTTCCTTTTGATTTAAATAGGTAAGCCGAATTTAGTATCAAATTTCTATAAAATTGAAAATTTAACTGATTCGGTGTAGGGTCATTTTGAAAACCAGGATATATAGATTTATTTTTAGTTCCAAATATTGACGTTAAGAAATCTTCGTTAGTGATTGGCGATATATTAGTATTCCAACCTAAAGTTTGTGCTAAATTTTGTAATAATTCTGAAGGTATATCATTTTGAGGGGTATAATGAACTGAATTCATAAAAGACAATGCGTCTATGAATTTTTTAGACTCATCAAAACTCCTACCGTATAATTGTAAAACTTTTTCAACTTTTTTATCTCCTGTATCAAAGTCTTTAAAGGCACCTGTAGTTAAAAATCTAACTATTAAATCAGTTTTATATCTATCTATCACTTCACCAATTTCACTAACCTGTGTTAAGTAATTGTCAAAACTTATTGTCGATATATCTAAATTCCAAACCCCTAATTTAGGCCATGTAACCCTTTTTTTACGTTTTACAAACTGTCCATCATCGGTCTCTTCAACCATATCAAATATTGCAGTATATGGGGGATTACTAAATCTATTTAGTAAAAAATCTTCAATCTCATCAAAATCTTCTTTAAATGTAAATTCAGTATTGAATGATGTGGGTCTTAATATTAATGTATCTGTTGACGAGGTTAACCCACTAAATGGATTACCTTTTACACTTACAGTTACTGTACCCGCGGAAACGTTTTGAGACGCCATAAAATTAACAAATGGATATTCAGTTTCCATATCGCTAACATATAAAGCATATTTATTATAATTGGTGGTCATATCCCTTAATGGACTTATTGGGTATGGTCTAACCGATATGTTACGGGCAGCATTTACTGAATAATCGATATCAAACG
>Ga0098048_1000982_pt1 | contig 12899 bp, 11 predicted proteins | sample 13_taG_FD_75052 | JGI IMG/M metagenome (GOLD analysis project Ga0098048, IMG submission 75052) | Marine viral communities from the Subarctic Pacific Ocean - 13_ETSP_OMZ_AT15268 metaG | ecosystem: Environmental > Aquatic > Marine > Oceanic | place: Pacific Ocean | collected 2015-01-16 | reverse complement strand
CCCTTAAAAGCAATAGCCTCTCCAGATACCGGGTCTACATATTCAAGAAGGAACTTGCCGATCTGCCTATCAAGGATAGAGTCATAAATTCCTGTTGACTATTGACCAAACTCATCCCATACAGGTAAATACTTTTGTGGGGCGACTAAGAATTTTTCAGGGTTGTTTGGGTCACGAACGCCTTGAATCATTTCAACTTGAGTCAATGGCTCATTTGTAACAGGATGCCTTGTTCTTTCTTTTTCAAAACCTTCTTTCGTTATTATTCGTTTTTCAGTTGGCGGTGCTTCTACTACTTCACCAGCGTTGTCTACTATTCGTTGTGTTGGACCACGAGAAATAAAGAATCCGTTATCACCAAGTTCCGCTTTGTAACCAACAGTAAAACCAAATTGTTCCAGATCAGCAGCTAAACCTTCTGCCCTTACACGCAAGTTTTCCATAACTGCTTTTTGGGCATCCGTTAGGAAAGGTTCGTATGCTCCGTAGTCTTGAGCAATATCAGCTACAGTTGGGCTAGGTTCTAATAATTTGCCAGTCCGAGGGTTTATTTCTCCAGATATACCCTGAATATTTTCAACCCTCATATCATCGTTACTAAACTCAAAGACCCTGTTGCCACTAGCATCTCTTTTGGTAAGTTGCCCCCGAACATCTTGAATTAGCCGATTTGATGTACTGCTTATTCGGGGCGCAGCAGCTTTTATTACTGCGCTTACAGCCATTCCCGGCAGGGTGCTAGGCTCAAGTTGATCGTTCTTTATTTTTACTGCTTTAAGAAGTTTCTTAGATTTTTCAACGGCTCTTCTAACAACATCAGGCGAAACTATTTTTGGAACAAGGTCTTCAATAAGTCCGGGTGAGTAACCAGCAGGAAGTTCTACTGCCTTTGTTTGGTTTACTTCAAACGCTTCGTCCGCAGCAGAAACCTTGCCAGTGGTAGGACTGATGTCAGGATCATCAATAAATTTAAAACTTAGCTGTTTAGGTTCAACAGCAGCAGCCGTACCTGTGGCTGGAGTGGTGGGAGTGGTTTTCTTTTTTGCACCGGGACGCAGAATTAGAGTTCCATCAGGAATGTCTGCTATAACCCGACCCCCAGCAACTGACTGGGTGACATTTTCCATTCCCACGCCTTGATCGTAAAGTGATGCTACCTCACGATCTCGACCGACCCAGACAATATCTTCTGCGGGGTACTGGTCGAGTTCTCTTAGCATATCGTCGGTCACATGTGAGAATGTCTCGACATTGCCTAGTTCGTCACGTTCATATCGCACCACATCACCAGCAGTAGTTCCTTTGTCTTGCCAGAATCCGCTAGGAGTACGCCACGCTTCGCCTTCATAGACAGGAAGTTGGTCAATTGCCCCAGCCCCCCTAGCAGCAGCGTCAGCTTGCTTTGCAGTAGAGCCTGAAGGCATTACAGCCTTCGCTCCTTTTGTAGCAGCCCTTCCAGCACCCAGTGCGCCTTTTGCACCAAGCATCGCTATGTCTGCACCAAGAACATTTGCTGCGCTCGTAGCTGTCCTTCTAGCAAGACCTCCAGCAGCAGAGCCACCACCTGTTGCTATACCTAACGCAAGTTCAGGCAGAAGTTCAAATGCACCTTTGACTCCAACATCTATTTCGTCTAGTCGTTTGCCACCGGGAAGAGGAATGCCTTGACCCGGAAGTGCGTTTAGCCTAGTTGAAGGCATGTCCGTTGCGCGCCATGCTGCTGCCTGTGCTTGAAGTTCCTTTGCTGCGTTTCCTTTTATAAGGCTTTCAAGAGTAAACAACGGGCTGGCTTGTACAAATTTAGGGAGACTTGATTGAATCCCACGCCTAGCCCTTTCTTCAGCGAGGTTACTTTCAAGACCCATAAAGTCTCCGGGGGTAACTGCACCAACTGTTGATACAGCACCAGACATACCTGTTTCTATAGCCTTACCAAGGTTCTCAAGAACAGGTGTTGTAACTGGCTGCACAAAACGTCCAACACCTAACACGCCACGACCTACTGCTCCGATCCCACGACCAAGTGTCTGGTCAAAGAAACTAGGAGAAGCTTGAGGCGGTGGAGCCATAGGAGCAGGAGCAGGCGGGGCTGCGGCAACTGGAGGCGGCGCAGGAGCGGGAGGAGGAGGCGCAGGGGCAAGAACTGCCTGTAAAGCCTCTCTGCCACCGGGGAGTCTGCGTAGCTGGTTGATAGCCAAGCGTCCTCTAGTGCCACCTTGCCTTGCTTCTTGCACAAGCCTAGCTAGCAACAAGTTGTCTTGAGGAGGAGATGCTCCAACAAAGTTTGAAAACGATTGGGTCATTAGTAATACAAGAATCTAGTGGAAGGCTTGTACCTACTTTGCTGACTGTACTGCCTTCCTAGTTGTGCGAACCGATCTGTAAATGGAAAGTCTTCAAGGAAATTAGAGAACGTCATTGTTGGTTCTCCACCACCAAGGATCTGCTCGCCAAGCTTTCCGTAAAACTCAGTCATTGCTCCTGAGTAAATATCTTCAGCCTGCTTTCTTCTATTAGAAGTATCAAGCATTCCCTTTTGACCAAGCGTTCCAAAGAATGCAGCGCGTGGTTCTTCTTCAAGAAACCCTGCGAATGTAGGATTGATTGCCATTAGAGTCCGTACCTTGATGCTGCAAAGTTGAGGAAGTTCTGAGGAGCAGTACCTGCTGCCGAAGCATCCTGCCTTGCAAGAACATAATCAGAGAAGAGATCGTCTTCTGTTGGGCGACGGAATGCACTGCTTACAAGCCCTGAGTATTTTCCTCTTTGGGCTGCTGCAAGAAGGTTTCTGGCATCCCTTGTATTCGCTGCTTGTTCTGGATTGAATACACCCTCAAGCCCTACTGGAACCTGACTTCCCCCAAGTCCTCTTAGGTAGCCCACATCCTGCAAGGCTTGACCGTAAGTACCACTAAGACCGGAAGGTTGATTTCGTGTAGTTCTAAGGAAGTCTTCAAATGAAACTTGAGGAGCAACGCCACCTGCTTGCTCTCTTCCCATATTTGCAAAACTTGCTGCCCTGTACGCATTGGTCAGGGGGAAGGTTTGGCGTTGTAAATAACTGGCTAAAGGACCGACACCCGTTGCTGCATCACCATACACATTTCTAAAAGCTAGCCTTTGACCTGCTGCTGTTAGATATCCTTGCGGGTCGTTTATCAATTCTTGGCTAGACAACACAGGGAACGACCCTGCTGCTGCTGGTGGAGGTTCGGGTCCAAACACAGGAGGGGGAGGCACAACAGGAAGCGTCTGATCGTAAGGTCCTGCTTGATCTGGACCTAGCTGACCTGTTCCTAGTGCATTAGGATCAACGGTTTCTCCATAGAAAGGATCTATGTCTGTACCAAAACCTTTGGTTGTAAAGGTTGGAAGATCAGTATCACGCCCGACATCTTTGCCAACATCGTAAAGGGCTTCCGCATCAGCACCAGCATCAAATTGTTTAGCCTGTTCCGCAGAATAAAAATTCTGAACCTCTTGGTGGCTACCTAAATTATTGTTTCTAATATCATCTTTTTGTTTTTCACTGTAAGAGTTGAAGCCATCAGGGTTGCTTGCCCATGCGTCCGGTATCTGTCCCGTTACGTCTGCTTCTCTAGCACCTAGAACTTCATCTGCAAGGCTACCCCATGTAGCTTTGAAAGCGTCATCGGCTAACAGTTTTCCATCAATCAAACCACCATCAATACTTCTATTCCAAGCATTTCCTCCTCTTGGAGTGCTGGAGTAATAGTTACGTGCCTGTTGCAACATATTACTGACAGAGCGATCTAGATTATCTCTGCCACCTAGTTCTGCAATTTTTCGTATTGCATCTTCTATTTCTTCTCTGCCTATTTTTTGATCTACTGTACCTACTTTTCTGGAAGCATTTCGCCACATATCAACAGGCAGGTTTACACTGACATTACCCTTTGCGTCGTAAGAAAGGGTTATGTCTTGAAGCTTGGCATCCCACGAGCGTACTGGATCATTAAGAAGCGAAGCTTGCTTTTTTCTTTCTTGCTCTTCATCGAATTTTTCTTGTGATTCACGCGCTGCTCTTTCCGCATCTAGCCTGTCCAGCTCGTCTTGATCTATTGTTGCGTTAGTGAATGCTTGACTGTTTGCGAAATCAAGTTGGTTACGCAGGTCGGCACTAACAGGATTTGGAATTACTGGTAAATCAGGATCGAATGTTTCTCCGTACATTCCTGAATAAACTCCGGGGGCTGCGTCGTAACCTACTGGGCTTGCGCCGCCATTTAGCCTATTGCTATCAAAGCCAGCCCCTCCAAGCGGGGCGTATGCTGCTGGGTCAATCCCCCCTAAATTCCCAACCGAAAAGTTAGAGCCGGGCTTGAATGTACTATATGCACCACCAGTCGGATCGTAATTAGGATCAATAGAAGCCACCATCGACGTAAACGATTTATCATCTGGGCGAGGAGCAGAACTGTAATAGCCTTCTATATTGGAGGGGTCTGTTCCAAATGCAGAAGAAGCACCTGAAGATACTTCTCTGGCAGAAGTGCGGTCTTCTTGGGCTGGTGTCATTTTGGGAGTCAGATTTTGATTAGCACTAAGTGGTTGTAAACCGCCTGATAAAACACTTTCTAACCCCGGAGCAATAAATTGAACAGATATTGCAGCAGCAGGAATACCAGCCGTTATAGCAGCAAGTCTTTTTGCTTCTGATTCACTATTGGCTTCAACATATTTATTGCCTAAATCAAGACCCCACGCCCTAGAATACGAAGGAACACTAGAATCTACTACATACTTTGCCATTACATATTCCCTAGAGGATTAACTCTTGGTCCCGCTCCTCCCGGTGTACCCGGTGGAGCCTGCTGTGGATCGCCAGTCCGTTGAAAGCCTTGCATCTGAGAAGATATTATGCCACCTGATACGTCCATGGGGCTTCTTCCCGTACCACTCGGATTAGGATTTGGGGCTTGAGGCTGTGGGGTAGCACCCTGACCAGCCTGCGGAGGAGTCATACCAATAGAACTTAGTAACTGCTGGAACTGTAAGTCTTGGGCAGTCTCTTCTTGTTGGTCTTGTTTCAATGTCTTTCGTAGAAGATCTACATAAATCAGGGCTTTTTCTTGCTCGCCCGTTTGCATTAGACCTTCGATCAACGTAAGCAACAATGCCTTTGGCTCTGTTACTTGTGCTTGCTGTGCCGAAATTGAATTACGGAACTGGTCTACATCATTGATCTGTAAGACATTCTCCCAAATCCACTCGTCCGGTGCAAGAGGCTTCTGACCTTCACGCATCATCTGTGCCATTGTGATTAGCTGCGGTTCGTCTTGTGGCATACGCACACCGAACTTGATATCAATCGCACCTGAACCTTCAAGATCAGCAGGCTTTATTTCTTCGTTGAAGTAGCTGGCAATATCGTTATGGCGACCTCTTACCTCAAGCGGGTTATAGCCACCAGCTTCGTACTGCATTGAAATGATTTCAGAGATCTGTTTATAGCAGGCAGTCATGCCTTTTACTCTGGGTTCGATCTGGTGGGCAGAGCCTTCCTGCAATATCTTGGCTGCAAAGCCTGAGATAGAAAAGGGAAGTTCACCGTAGCTTACGTTCGATAAACCACCACGCTGCAACTCACCTGATACCAAGCCAACAAATGCTCCCGTATCAAGAGGCATTGTGACTTCTTCCATCAAACGAATATCTGTTCCTGCTGGCAATGGAACCTCTGACCCATCCTGCCACGGATCAGTGTCAAGAGTTGTAGTTCCATCCGGGGAAACAATCTTGTATGGTCGCCTTACAGCGCGCCGTACAAGTGTCTTATATGCACTCATAGCGAAGTTGTAATCTTCGTAAAGAATCCGGTTGGCAGAGAATATCGACTCACCGTAATCTCTTGCGGTGTCATCACCCGATAGATCGTCCTGTACCCAAGGGGCTGGACCAACTGCGCCAAGGAATACTGGAGCGCATGGGTTGCCGTTTACGTCAGTGACATTGTGTTTCGTAAGGCGTTTGCCGTACTTGACCGTATCTTCATCACCACGAACAATGACTGCGTTTTCTGTTCTTGAGTAATAGTCCCAAACAGTTACACCTGAAGAAGTTTCTCCCTCAATCAAAGGCTCAACATCTACGTTGTAAGATCGCTTTACCGCAGCAGGCGAGCGTTTTGTTTTGTGTGCAAGCCAAACAATCCCTTGGTCATCCATCTCATAACAAATGTGAAGAGGGTCAAGTGGTGTTATGTCAACATATGTAGAGCCATCTTCGTGCTTGTTTAGCATGGCTCGCCCTGCATACCACCCACGGAGCGTCACATAAAAGGCTAGTTGCTCTCTGACAGATGGTTGACCGTATCTTTGCATTCGTTCATCGGCAAGGTTGAGTGCGCCGATAACGAACTTTTCCTTCAGTGTGCCGGGAGTACGGTCATCAACCTCAGAACTGAGGGGTACTCGTACCGACATCTGGGCGTTCGACAGGTAAGACATGATCTTATCTGCGAGGATCTTCGGAGCGTTTGATGTGTAGCTTTGGTAGCCATTGCCAGCTTCGTATGGATTCATACGGTACAGACCGTAATCGCTTTCCATGCGGGTACGTCTGGTGCGGAAACCCGGCGACTCCCAAACTTCTTCAATCTGGGAAATTAGGTCATCAATTTTAGCCACATTACCACCTGTTTACAGTAATTATCTTTGTTGCGCCTGCCGCTCTAGCATACCCGAAGTTTACAACTAATCCGTAGGTTACTGCTTTTATGCTGTGATTGAAAGCATCTCTGGGTTGTCTTCCGATCACGTTGTTATCTCTGTCTGTGCGCCACGTATACACATGGATTTGATCGTCAAATGGGTTAGCACAACCACCCAATTCAGAGATTAGCCCCCTAGCTTTGTGGTTGATTATAAAGCTTGGCTGCTTTGTTGAGGGGTTTTCTTTCAGGAACGTGTTGAACCTTTCGATTCCGTCCATGATTCCGACCCGCTCTGACTGCATGTACAGCTTTGCCTTCTCCAACCAAGTATCAACAGGTCTTGATTCCCCAATGTTGTGTGCGGCAATGTCGATAACACCATGCTGTACGTCCTTCCACCACGGTCGCATCTGGCAGATCTCGATTATTTCCTCTGTAATCTTTTCTCTTTCGTAGATTTCGTCAATAACTCGTACTTGATCTCCAATAATCTGCACTGCTACCACTGCATATGCGGACTTAGTGACCTGAGAATAGCCGGGGTCAACCCAAAGATGCACAGGTTCTTCTTCGATGTACTCAGCTTTGTCGGATATATGAGTAGAAACATCGAATATGTTGTGTACAAGCCCTTTTGGTGGGGCTGGTTTGCCTGCAACACGTTCATTGAACCAGTCTTCGGAGTGTAATCGCTCTAGTGACAGGATCTCTTCGTCATCTCTTCCGTTCGGATAGACAACTTTGTTAGTCCAAGAGGGCAATGAAAAAGAAATAGCGTCATCGTCCGGGTTATAGAACTGCCAAGCCTCCCATTGCGACGGATACCAACCTAGCGACATCTCAAACGTACCCTCTAGGAACAAATACCCACGCTTTTCCGCAACACGACCACGCAACCTAAGAAAACTTTCGTAATCAATCTGCGAAGACTCGCAAGCTACCACCATTCTGGGGGCTTCCATAGCCAAACTACGATGATCTTGGGCAGATTTAGTCTTGATGGTAAAAACACCCGGCTTATCACTCGTACCACACGCCACAGTCATCTCACCGGGGTCAATGCGCTTGGTCTGCTTTATCAAAAAACCCAACTTCGTCAGGATCTCAGACAAATAATTCCACTCAGCACGAGTTCGCTCGTAATCCCTAGCTACCAACCAACATACATCACCACTCTCAAACTCATCCAACCTGTTGATGATCGACAATGCTCCCAAGAAACTCTTACCAGCACGCTCACCACCAGCTACCAACTTGATACGAGCCTTGTGATTCAGGATATCGTCCTGCTCTTCCCAAGTCTCATAGCCGACCGTAGTCAACAAAGCTTTTCTATCTTCTGCCAGTAACATTCTTACCCCCTAAAACACAAACTTCCCATGCGAAGAGGGTCCAGCACATAGGAAGAATGCGAGCCGATGAATCTTAGCGCAAGAACACTAAAACATTGTTAGCCGTACCACCTAAAACAACTACTTTACCCTGACGAGGAAGTCTGAGTGGAGAACACCCCGGATACGTCAGCACCATCAACAAAACAAAGTATAAACAACATCACTTTTCTTTGCTTGGTTTTCTTTTATATAAACAACAACAACACCTAGACGTTACAGCCTATCCCCCCCCTTTAGGGGGGTAGGTGTAACGGCAGTAGCGTTACATATACCGTTACATAGCCGTTACAGCCGTTACAGGTACACAAATCCTAGTTCAACTTGACCACTTCAAGGTGTAACAGCAGCGTAACAACAAAAAAAATACCAGTACGGGACTCCACATGGCGATTTCACCACAACAGGGGTAGGCACTTTTTGGATCTCAAACCGTCAAGAGAGTACCTACCTCCATCACACTCCACACCCCAACAGCACACCCCCCTCACCACCCTGCCCCACACACCGCCGCACTCCCCACACACCGCCCGCAAAAACCCGACTTTGTGAAAAGAATCACATAGTTGAAAGTTGGACATTGTGAAACAATTCACACACTGGTAAATGAAACATTGTGAAAGAAATCACATAGTACAAGCTTCGCGCTTGTGAAACATTTCACGAGATAATATTACCGATTCACAAAACTGAAAAAATGTTGGATATATCCCCATATATGGCATTGTGAAGAATTTCACAGATGGACAGAGACACACGCGCACACGAGAGAGACGCGCCAAAATACGCCTTTTAGCTCTGCTCTCTCTCTCTGTCTCTCTCTGCTCAAGTAGTAGCATGTTTAGACCGTACCGAGGATTTTAGGGCAAAACTCTCCGGGCGTACAGGTAGCGTCAAGGTGTTCTAGTATGCTACTACTCTCTGTAAGCTCTCTCTGTGATTTTAGTATAGACTCGTTAACTTAGAGAATAGTAGTAAATTGGTTCATATTCGTACTCGAATCGGTTGACAGTAGTAGTAATCCATGATTAACTGTATGTACAACCAAATATTTCAGTTCGCTAGTAGAGTCCGATTGGCAACCGGATTAGCCCGGATCATATGACACCTTTATCGCCCCCCCGGTCGATATTGAGATGATCCCCTCACCATTCGCAGATGGTTAGTAAGTTAGGACGCAGGCACTATGGAGAAATCCTTGAGCGAACGGCGTGAGACATCCCGAGAGAAATCGGCAGAATGCAAAACGCAAAAACTACACTGAGAATCAGAATGTTTATTCCATAAGAACCATCCACAAAAATAAAGGATGCCCAAAAAATCAACAATCAATTACCAAGATCGTAAACAATAACGAGAATACGAGAATCAAATAGCACCTAATCAATAGGGTCAAGCTTCACGGCTTGACTCTATTCGTGAGAGATTATTTTTCTCAATAACTAGCAGATCGAGAGATTCAATCATGAACAAGTCACAAGTAATAACAGCATGGGCAAACGGTCGAAATGCACGAACTCCAAACGGTAGCCTTACAGCATCCACAGATGGCACGCTTAGAAGCTATAACTTAGTGATTGGCATCCACACCGAGAACGGGTTCATTGTCGGCAATTTCACAGCATCAGGGACGTACTACTCGAACACAACTTCAACGCATGTTGGCAACGCTTCAAAGGTTGCGCCAATCGTATCGGTTGACGAGTTCAAGGTTGCACAAACTGAACTAGCTTGGCTCTAAATCAAATCAATTCCTAGCAGAATACGAGAATCAAAATGGTAACTCCACTATCAGAGATCATGACCGGATCGACTCAAAACATAATCGACTCATACGAATCCGCTACCGATACACAATTATTAGCGGGCGAGAACTGGTACGAATCAGCCTTATTTCTCGCCGAGGAATTAGCAGATAAACACGATTTAGAACCCGTAAATGTAGCGTATGCAATAGCAGCACTATCGCCTCAGAAAGATTGGATAACTAATCAGGTTGCGATAATCGAACTATGCGAGACCGGATCGACTAGGCAACAATCCCGCATCAATATCGATAAGGCGAGGCGATGCCTAGCAGGGGAACTAACCGCACTACGCGGTCCAAAGGTAGAGAGATTCGCCGAGGCGATCATTGATCCGCTAGGCAATTCGGTAGCATGCATAGACCGCCACGCTTTCAGCATCTGGATGGGCGCAAAACAATCGGATAAACAGTTGCCCGTCTTGCAACGAAAAGGCGCATACGAGATGGTAGCCGATGCATACGCAGAAGCTTCTAAGATTCTGGATGTACCAGTTCACATAGTCCAAGCTACAACTTGGGTGGTATGGCGGGACAAGTGGGATGTGGTACGCAAGATCGGCAAATAAACAATCAATCAAACTAGCACGATACGAGGATCAGAATAATGGCTATCGACATACGCAGGGATTGGAAGTGTCTATCGTGTGGCATCATGAATGCCTACCACGATAAATGGTGCAGCCGAGCATACTGTTTCACCACGGAAGGAACCCGCAGCCGCAACCCTAAAATGTAGATCGAACTAACTAGCACGAGAAGAGGATCAGATATGAACTGCAAAATTTGTGGCAAAAAACAAAGCTGGAACGAACACAACTACATGTGGTTGTGTGATGATTTTGACTGCGAAGGATATTGGGCTGCTGCTAACAGTGGCGGGAATCTTGATTTCGATCAGGTCATGCTAGATCAGGGGGTGATACCTACTAACATGTTCTAAGGCAAACCAACTAGCACGAGAGAGAATCAAAATGTCAGCAGCATACGAGAAAATTACAAACCAAATAATCGAAGCTTTAGAAGCCGGACATATCCCATGGGAAAAGCCTTGGAATACTCTCGGCTCATCGCCCAAGAGTGTACACGGTAAACGCTACCGAGGATTCAACGCAATGTGGCTCGACTTTGTACAGAATCGACAAGGCTACAAAGATTGTCGCTGGATCACATATAACCAAGCCAAGAAGCAAGGCGGACAAGTACGCAAAGGTGAAAAGTCTCAGGCGGTTACGCTCTGGATGCAGAGTTACAATCACCAATCATCCTGCCCTGTCAAGAAAAGCAAAATACCATGCAAGAATCTAGGCAAAGCAAAGTGCCAACGGTTCATGATCATGAGGTACTACTCAGTATTCAACGTCGAGCAAGTTGACGGTCTGGATCTCAAGCCCCTGCCAGTAGCGATAGAGAATGACTTTGACCCTATCGAAGCTGCCGAACAAGTAGTGAACGACTACCTAGAACGAGAGAACATCTCACTAGTCAACGGGTCAGCAGCCTACTACACGCCATCACTAGATCAGGTCACAGTCCCTGAGATGAAAACATTCAGGTCGATAGAGAGTTACTACTCGACACTCTTCCACGAGTGCGGACATTCGACAGGTCACGAGTCGAGACTGAACCGCAAAGATAATAAACAGGTCGTGAAGTTTGGCGATCCGATCTACGCTCAAGAAGAATTAGTAGCCGAGATGACTAACGCCTTTCTAGGCGGTGAGACTGGAGTGACGAGCGAGGTAGAAGCTGACCAGCGAGTTGCCTACATCCAGAGTTGGCTCAAGGCACTACGCAATGATAAGAAAATGGTAGTGATGGCAGCAGCCCAAGCACAGAAGGCAGCAGACCTGATACTAGATCGGAAGGTGGCATAACTAACACTAGCCGTATGCGGGATCGGCTCCGCTCAAGCTAGACACCCAGAAACGAGGATCAAATGGCACAGTTCGCAGGACTAGACAACAGCAGCATCGTAGATTTTGCGGTCGCATCAGGATTAGAAACTTTTGAGATCAATGGCACTAAGGTATTCGACGATAGCGGGAAGTATTATGTCTCGCAGAGAATGCCCGGAGTTATTGAGATTGTCGAGCGTCCCATCGGGCGGGGCATGGGACACCAAAGCTACGCCAAGTTTACGATCACAATTCAAGAGAATCCTACGCGAACCTTCACCGACTAGAAAAGAGAATCAGATGCCTTACACGGTAAAGATAATCAACGGGATACCACATCATAGCTACCCGGACAATCCTGAATCAAAGTGTCCGACATGCGGGACTCTTACTGGACTATCAATTCCACCATACGACGTTCCTTGCCAGTCATGCTACGAAGACTCCATGCGTGAACCGGACAAATACGGGCGCACATGGGAAACCATAGATTCTGCCAAAGGTAACACGATGAACCAACTCGACTGGCAGAATGCAGCGATTACATCACGACCTCCACAAAACGAAAACTAGAAAGAGAATCAATATGGCTTGTAGTAAATGCCAACTGGCAGAACCATATATTTGCAAACATTGTGAGAACGAAGGGAAGAAAAAATAATGTACGGAATGTTTGAGATGCAGATGGAAGACGAGCAGGCGCATGAAGATGGCATGGCAATAGCAGCAGGTACGATGTGCAGCTTCTGCCTGTCGGTAATGCACGTAGCCACCAGCGAAGACACCTGCCCACGAATGCAGGAACTAGATCGTCAGGATGAAGCACTGGCTGTTGCGTTTGAAAAGGAAGCCGAGGATGCCTATTGGAAAGAGCAAGCTGCCAAGCCTGACTTCACCTGCACGAATTGCAGGGGCGAGTTCTTCGTCCCTCACGAAGGATGCTTCCTAGATATACACGACGAGATGGTGGTGCGTTGCATCGACTGCCACATCAAGAACTTCAAACCTTGTAGCGATGAAAGGTGCTGTGCGTAATGGATAACGAATGCATAAGCTGCAACAAGCAGAAAGAATCTTCAATGGTGTTTAGTTACTTTTGCAATGCTTGCCAATGCCCAATAGAAGCGACT
>Ga0098048_1000975_pt1 | contig 12948 bp, 14 predicted proteins | sample 13_taG_FD_75052 | JGI IMG/M metagenome (GOLD analysis project Ga0098048, IMG submission 75052) | Marine viral communities from the Subarctic Pacific Ocean - 13_ETSP_OMZ_AT15268 metaG | ecosystem: Environmental > Aquatic > Marine > Oceanic | place: Pacific Ocean | collected 2015-01-16 | reverse complement strand
ATTTAAACAAGATTATGAAAGAATTTTAAAAGAAAATAATATGTATTGTAAACATTGTGTGCAAAAATTTTTTTAAAATATAATTTAGAAATTTTATTAATTAACAAATTAAAGGTAAATTTTTACAATAAATACTCCTGTAATCTTTATCTATTTTATTGGTATATGTTCTCATATCATCTAATACCTTTTTCTCCTAATAAAAACAATATTTCAATTATATTTAATAAGATAAACCTAGTTTATAACGTATCTCTTTATATGCATTATCATCGTCAAATATATCAGCCCAAAATATACCAAATATTAAACACATGACTAAATCATCAGCTCCTGATTTTTTACCTGATAAAATAGTTTTTGGTTTATTCACCAAGTCGTCCATACGTGTCGACTTAAAGTTTCTTTTAAAATTGTTAAATTGATTTATAAGTAGTTTACGAATCTTTACATCCATTAAAGCGTTGTTTTGTTTATCAATAGCTTTTATATCTGTGCAAAATCGTATACAACTATGTTTTAATAATTTCGAAATTTTCCTTGAACCCGCTTCTTTTGTCTATTATTTATAAATATTATTAAAATAAAATTTGTAAATTTGTAAAAAATAAAATTTACCAAACGTGTAGTCCATATTCCAACTTGAGCTGCCTTCTTGTTCATGTCGTCATAAGGATCAACTCTTTGATTTATCAATTGGTTTTTAGCAATTAAGAACCAACATCGTTGACATAATTCGGGATCACTATACACAATTTCACGAAATCTATGACTTATAATCCATGACATATTTGATTCAATAATAACAACAATAGTAGGACTGTTTTGCAATCGAAGGGAATATTCGGGAATGTTTCGTATTACTTTAAAATGATTTAGTAGAGCGGATTTTTCTTGTATACTGTCACGTAAAGAACATGAAGTCATACCTATAATTTTTAATATACCTTCAATACGAACAAAACTTACGATCGCTAAATCAGATCCTGACCCACCTATTCAAAAAAAAATCGCATCAATCGAAAAAAAGTTACAGTTAGTCCTAAAATTATGATATAACATAATAAAAAAAAACATATATGTAACAACTTCATGTTAATTTACCTCCAGCTGGATCAATTGCTGTAAAAATAACAGGTTCAGTCAATACATTGTGAGTTAACGGTTTTAATTTTTTTAAATTGTCAATACTTTCCTTTGTAAATATATCCTGCGTTGTACTCACAACTTCCCCCAATACCTCACGTTGATATAAATCAGGTACAGCTTCCATTAAAATACCTACCTTGCGTTGACCTGATGCTGGTTTCCAAGATGGTAGTAAATCTAAATTATGTTTACAATCTAGTTTATTTGAAGCTCTACATGAATCTATAAAAAAAAGTTATAAAAGCAATATTAATTTTTAAATAAAAGACTTACCACACAAAAGTTGTATTTTAAAAGTTTCAAACAAGGGACGATTCGTTTTTGGGTCGCATTTATTCATTAATACACTGTAAAAATTATTTTGGTCTAAAGGTGTACTTATTCCCAACACCGAAGTTTCACCAACTCCCTAAAATAAAATTTAAAATATTTATAATTTGATCCTAAATGTAATATTACAAAATTAAAATTTACCAATAGGGGTACAATAACTTCAAAGAATACTCCAAGTTCTAGCTGAGCAGCCTCTTCTAAAATTACAACTATACATATACATTTTTTCTCTCATAAGGTCTTGTTGGAGAACATAAAAACCATATAGTAGAATAAAACCACATTGCCCAGAAAATATAGAAAATGTAAAAGAATGTAAAACTAAAAAAGAACCATGAAAGTAACCCTAAAGGTTCACTCACTAACAGTAATATTGATGTTATAAAAAACACAACTCCAAAAAATACACAAAATATATCTGAATACATTTTAACAAATTATATTTTAAAAATAAAGATTTTCTATAATACTTACTGTCTGCGGATACACCCTTTAAAGTTTTAACATTGGATGGGTAGAAAAAGGCATTGGTATGTTCTAACATTGTTGAAGTATTGTGAGGTTGTACTGTAATAACTTCTTGATTGACTCTTTGAATCATTGATTCAGCACCAGGCAATTGAGTAAAAAACTTTAAGACGAAATCTCGGAGAGCACCTGAAGCACGTTTACCCGTGGAGAACACTGATATATTAATACCGGGTATACAATATATACATGCTGCAACAAACATTGAGATTGACCATGTCTTACCAAAACGACGTGGAGCACATATAAAAATTTCCTTACTTATCTTGTCCACCCTAAATTCTTTATACAATCTTCTCCGGTTCTGTTCATATTTATCTTTGTATATGTGAGACAAAACAGCTTGTAAAAACTTTTCATGGAACTGTTCTTGTAATTTTGATCGAGTACAATGAAAGTTATTTAACGTTTGTTGAAACAATTCTAATCTTTTATCACCATCATTGTTGTTTTGCTTTATAGAAAATTCGTTAAAAGGTGTAATTTTTAATTTATTAATATTATCAGTTTCTTTCTGTTTAATTTTGGTTTTTAATAACGATAAAAATTTCGTGTAATTTGCAGTACCCGTGGTTATCTCAAAATCTTTGCTATCGTCACGTATATTTTCTAAATAATACTCACATTCATCAAAAATATCTAAAGTTTTCGTTTTTTTATGAGATTCGTTTGTAGTCTCACTTTTCCGTTTCATGACAAGAAGAATTTACAAAAAGAAGTGGAGATCTATTATGTATTATGTAAACAAACTAAAGGAAGAAACTGTAGTAAAATTAGATTGCGAATATAACATACACGCATGCTATTGTTTAAGAAACGATGAAAACTTCTATATGTTATTTTCCTACATACAAAACGCTATAAGAAGACTTGAAAATAATCATAGTGATACATTTTATTTTTTAATTGAAAATAATAAAAGTTATATTTTAATAAATCCATCTGAAACTGTACAAAATATTAAGCAAATGTATAATTTAAAATATTTTAATATAAAAGTATGTAAAGAGAATTTTTTTGGTTAAAATTTAAATAGCAATGTCAATTTTCTTTACAAATGTTGATTCAATAGCATTATGATCACTTGACCAACCACCTTTGTAAATTTGCTTTCGAGATATGTAATATTTTATCATATCAGCAAGAAATAGCTTAGCAGCATCCTTATTGTCGTCGCTTACAGTTTCTTCACCATTACTATTTATAATACTATTATATTGTTTAAAAGTCATTTTAGAAAATTTTTCTTCATACAAGCCTTTTACTGAATTTTCTACTAAAGTATAATTATCTTTTTCAAAATTATATAAAATATTATCAAAATTATTAGAATAAAAAGCTACTTGAAACTGGTTAACCTGTTCGCCAAATTTTCTTGTATATTTTTCATAAACATAATCAAGTAAGTTATTTATATTTGTTTCATTATAATCACCAGCTTTATTTAATAAATATGTTTGTAAAAATTCCTTTTCTGATCCACCAAATTTTTTATCAAATGGTCTTCTCTTGTTTTTATATTTATAATAATTTGCACAATATTTTATAAGCATTCTACTTCTATATTTCCAATCGCCAAAATTTTTTTTAAAGTAAGTTCTCACTAATTTAGAATCATTTTTTACATTTTTAAAAATAGAAAGTTTATTTTGAGTAGATGGTATTACAGCTCCATTAAAGTCACCACCTATTATAAAATTTACATTTGATTTAGGATGTATACTTTTAATAAAACCACGTAAAAATTCCAAGAAAGAATCTACTATTGAATAAAATACTTTTACATCAAAAACGTTTTCATAATTTTTTATATTTTTTTTTTCATAATTTTTATCGTCTTTTAAAAAATTAATTATTTTTAAGTTTTCAAATATTGGATCAATTCTAGCTAACATGTGTACATTTACTAAAACTAAAATTTCCTCTTTTGATTTTAAATATTGCATATATGTTCTTTCATTTAAAACTGAGCGAACTATATCTTTTAAAAACATAGCTGTGTTTTGATTTTTATACATTTTGTAAAAGTTGTTAGAATCGTCTTCATAAATTCTAGCTTCTGATTTCTCATATATTTCATTTTTTATATCCTTTGTTCTAAGAACAGGATCTTCATCAAATTTTGCATTGTCATACTTTTGAAATTTTACCAAACTATTTAATTGTAATCGAGCAGGTGTTTGAATAAAAAATTTTTCATATACATTATTTTCAATATCTACAACTTCAAAACCTTCGGTTTCCAAAAAATTCTGTTTAATTATAGTTACCAAACGATAATTTTTATGATAATAAGGAATATATTTTTCACCACTAGTTTTTGAATTTTCTGTAATAATTTTGTTAATATTTTCTTTTAACTCTTTTTGACTATGTTTAACTAACTCTTTATGCTCTTTTATAGTAATTTTTTTTTTATCATAATTTGTTATACCTAAAACTTCTTGTAAAAATATTATATCTGGTTTTTTTTCAAATATTTTTAATAATATTTCTTCTTTAAAAATGTTATCGTATGTTGAAGTAGCATCTTTACTTTTTACTCTTTTACTTTCAAATAACTTATCACAATTTGCAGTTATAACTTTTAAGTTTTTTATTCCAGTACTCATTTTTTATATTTACAATTATCGTTTAAATAAATTTTTCTATAATAGTTTTACAATAATTTTGTTAATTTAAAATCAGTATATAATATAATAGGATTAAATGGTGCCAAATTTTGCAACATTAATTGTTTCTCATGATGGAGATGATAATTGTACAGTTTTAAAAACATGGTTTCGTTATTTAAAAAACAAAAAAGTTGCGAATATGTTGTATAAAACATTTCCTTGATTAAACATAAAAAAATATCACCATTTAATGGATCACTTTTATAGTTTAAATTAGGTTCTTCTACATCATCAACAACTTTTAATAAAATTAATTTTGCCCTCTTTTCATCATTGTCATACTTTAGGAGCAAATAACGGTAGAGTTCAATCATAATTTTTGTAGTAGTTTCTAAACTTGACTTTTCACTTTGATTGTCAATTTTGTTTAAAAACATGCAATTGTAAAATAAAATATTTAAATTGTTATGTTTATTATAATGTGTCCAATAAGATTCACTTAACGTTGTCATAATATTGAAACAACATACGCATTTTTGGTAGAGTAAATAGTTTTCTTGCACGTCATAAACCAGATATAAACAATACAATATTGCACAGAAAAATAGTATAGATAAGTAAAACTTTAAGCTTGTCAAGATGAAGAAAAATACCAGTAATATACACATATGCATAATAAAGGATCTAGGTAGTAACTGATAGTTATTTTTTAATTTGTAATTACAATTGTCTTCAATTATATTTACCATAAATTTACGACTAACTCTAAAATTTGTTTTACGTAAATACATAATATAAAAACATAATTTTGAAATATTATTTACAAACATACTTTTTTTCTTTTGCTTTTCTTGTATGTTTTTTTATAACAATAATAAATAAATTTTGTAACATTCTCCGAGTTGTAATTACAAAATAATTTAAATAATTCAGAATATTTATCAATAAAATGAATGTTGCAAACACTTATGGGAACTTTTGCGCTTAATTTCCTTGGACTATATTCTTTTTTATTTATAAATTGCTTTAATAAAAGTTTTACTTCTTCATGCATATGTTGTTCAAATTTGGTATGTGTTTTAAGTTTTAAAAATTTATAAATACCTTTAAATAAATTTAAATTATAATCAAAATTTTTCTTTTGCTTTGTTTTTATAATTAATTCTTCAACAAATGGTAGATCAATTGTGTTGTTCTTCTTATACAATTTACTTTCATTCAATAGTATTATAATTTTATTATTTAAAACTTTTAAGCGTTGATATAAAGTGTAGTATTCATTAAAATTTCCCAAGACTATTTTATCAATTAAAACCTGTTTAGATTCTTCACATACACAAAACGTTTTTACATTAAAATTGTATTTCTTTTTTAAATTAATATGTAATGAACCACAGTATTCGCAATACTTTATATTTTTAAAATTTTTTATAATAAATATAACATTATAATGTATATGTTTTAAACATGATTTTACATTTATAAATGATACAAAATTATTAGAATAATCCAAGTTTATTGTACGAAAGATTAAACTATATATGTTGTCAATTAATTTTAAATTTTTTAAACCAAAAGTGTTTTTTTTAAAGCAAATATGCTCATAGACTAACTTACGAGTTATCACTTTGTAGTTATTAAACAATTCCTTCATGCAACTTAAAACTTTTATAATAAAAAACAGTTTGTTATCGTAAGGGTACAATATACAAAAGTAATGTTTTACAATGTTGATAAATAAATTAATATTAAACTCCTTTTTCTTTTTCTTTATTTTATAACTAATATTGTTTAACGTATACATGCCTGCCTCTAAATTAATTGGAATGTAAGGACAACAATTGTATATACAATTTATTTTGTAATTACTATCTAAAATTAGATTATGATTGCAAAGAGGGTGTAATTTGTTTATTAATTTTACGTATGACTTATCGCTAAATTCATCAATGTTTGCCGTAATACGTAAATACTTATTTAAAATTTTATTCATTTTATATTTAAATTTAAAAATATAAATCGTAATAAAACAACTTTTCACATTTACTACACTTAATTTGTAATCCTTTAATTTTGTCTTTTCTTACTTTTAAAAATTGTGAAAATTCATTACATAACGGACATTTTTTTTGCTTCGTTTTTTTTATATTATGACATAAAAACACATCCTTCATAATATAATCACATCTATTTGAATGACATTTATAATAATAACCTTTATCGTTTAAATATACAAATGCGTTGTTACTTTTATGTACAATATCTTTTGACTTAGGACAATTGTTTTCTTCACCATGGTACAACTCTACAGAGTAAAGGGTGTCACTTTTTTGTCTAACGCTTTTGACATTAAAATTAAATCTTTTCTTTATTATATTTTTTAAAGTACCTTCATCTTTGCTACTAAAACAGTATTTTATATTACGAGGAATTTTATTTTTTAATGTTAAAAACGCTTTTGGTTTATAATATACACCCACCACAGTCTTCTTAAAGTCTGTCCAAGATTTTTTAGTACCCATTGGAAGTACAACCTTTTCCTTATAAGCACCTGACATACGTATAGAACCATTGGGTCTGTACACAGATTTGTCCGTTAATTCATCATAAAACGTTTTCACTCTACCATCAGTATGTTGTTGGAAAAACATTTTCAAAGCATTCTTATTTGAGTTTCTTTTCACGTATAAATTAAATATAATGTGATATGATATTTTATTCTCTCTATGATTTGACAACACAACGTAATCAACATCATGTACTTCAACAAAATCTGCCAATAATTTAAACATATAATTTTTAAAAATTTCTAAGTCAACATCAGTAACTTCAATATCAGCAAACACTTTCTGGTAAGGGGCTGGATCATAAACTTCACATAAACTATATTTCTTGTTTTTTAAATGTAAATATTTATGAATCACTTTTAGGGGAACAATACCATATCTTCTATTTACAGAATCCATAACTATTATACTATACTCCGGGTCATCTTCACAAGTATGTAAACTCTTAAATTTGTCTTTAAACTCTTCCTTAGCCTTATTTAAAGCACCTTTTCCTTTAAAAAACTTTCCCTCTGGAAATACATCCATTTTACAAAGTAATTTATAATAAAAACCTCAATTATAACGTTTACTATGATAAACAATAAAGACACACTGTACAGAAAACTACTTCCAGTGTCATTAAAAAAGAAATTAACTGAAGTGTAAAAATACGTCAATGTGGGCACAATACTAAAAATTACAAATGATACAAGATTTGATAAAATTAAATATTTCGAATTATGATTTAAACAATTTCGAAAAAATAATTTGTCTAAATATTCGTTCTTTTCACTCGTTTTTTTGACTAAATCGTAACGGAACGTATACAATAAGTTAGCTTTCTTAGATTCTTCCCTTAAACCGTAAAATGGACTAAATAATGTGTATGATTTACATAAATTATTTTTAAAATATTTTTGCTCAAATTTAAATTTAAATTTAAAAAAATGAGTAATAAATTCTATATTGTTCTTCCACACGTTAATGCTAAAATAGAATACAATCAAAGGTATAAATGTTGGTACTGATTTTGTTAATTTTTGAAAATCTACCAACGTTTGTAAAATTTTACTTTCAGATCCTAACTTGTAAGCTATTTCATTAAAAATTTGGAATGATCCGTAAAAAACAAAACTAAATGAGATGGTTATAAAGATAAAATCTAGTATAACAAAAGCATCTCTTACATAGTTTATATATTTATTACTTAAAAACAAATACAAATTTTTATGCTCAAAATAAGTTTTCTCAATAATATCATTTTTTAATGGTAGGGAAATGTAATTTCGAATGAATATCGATTTAAACGGGTTCAAATATTTATTTATAATCTCATTTAATCTTGGGAAGTATATAAACAATATAGCAAAAGTTCCAGCTAAAACATACTGTTGGATGTACCCATTAGGATCTACGATAGAGTTACTATTCAAAAATTCTTCTAAAGAGTTTGTCACAAAACATGTTGTATTTCTATTTTTATCTGCATTATAAATTAATGTATTGTCCAAATTTATTGTATAATAGTTACACAATTCTTTTAAAAATAAATTAAGTATCAAAAGAAGCACTCCTTTTAATAATGATGGAAACAAAAGGAATAACAATAAGATTAAAATATAATTAAAACTTTTAAAAAATATATTGTAAATGTCCGGATTAAAAAACTGTTTGTATCTCACATTATTGTTAAAAAATATTTCATTCTCATCGTTAATTAAAGAATAGTTTTGATCAAGTTTACATTGAATAAAGTTTTTATTTATAACAGATCGTTTTAATAAAGAATTAAATGATAAACCTGTTGTAAAGAAAAACATTGTTTTAAACGACATTTTTTCACAATAAAACAAAATATAGGAATTGAATGTGTAATAATCGTATATGTTTAACTTATAATTGTCTCCCAGAGTTTTAAAACATTTTTTCTCCTTGTTAAAATTTCGAGTAATAGTATAAATGTCTTTTTTTTTATATACCAATTGTGAATTTAAAACTTTACCTTTGTTTTCCTCAGATATTGGTAATGATGAAGGATCAAATATAATTTTACTTAATTTTGATGTAAATGTTTTTATTCTATTAAAGTTATGATCTAATTCAAATATAGTGTAGTCTTTATTTTCAACATTTATGATATATAAAAATTTTTGATTTAATTCAAATAAATTATCGTTTATTAATATAAATTTACTGTACACTCCTTTTAAATCATCTGTAATTTCAACATTACTTTCAGGGTGTAAAATAATAAAAGAATACATATTTTACTATACAACAACAAAAATAAATTTACCCCATACAAAAATCTTCTTCATTCTTTTTCATATTTAATTTTTTAACAGTCACTTCTTTCATCAACAAAATGTTGAAGCAACTTTTTATATTTTTCACTATTTCTATCCAAATATCTCATATATTTGTAAAGATTATATAAATTGTCTCTGTAAAGACTTGTTGAAACTATAAAAGATAAATCCTTCTTCAACATTATTGTACGTAAATAACAATCATTTATAAATATAAACAATTTTTTGTAAATTGCAAATATTTTATATAATTGACTTTTATGTACTAATTTATAACCAAAACCAAAGTTCTCAATATCTATATATTTTATTTTTGCATCTTTTAAATGTATTACATGTCTTTTATGTAGATTGTCTTGACTATCATCATAATACACATAATCTTTCATATTTAATTTTTTTAAATCTATTTTTTTATCAATCACTATATCTGTATTTGTTATAACTTCACGAAACATTAATTTAACTCCAAACCTAGTAGCACCACCACCATTTAAAAAAACTTCCAATTCAGAATATTTTTTACCAGATATGACGCTAGAAAAATAATAATCTTTCGCATCAAACCCTTCTTGATTTAACTCCTTCATTAACTTCTTCATTCTTCTTTCTACTTGATCCATATTGTTTTTTCTTGTTGCTTAAAAATTACAAATTTGCACTTTCTCTATAATTTAGAAATTTAATTGTGTTTACAAATAGAATTCAAATTTATACAATAATTTTTCGAAAAAAACATTGTGTGTATGACAGAAAAAATGTAGATTGTCACTGTAATGACAAATTTTAGTGTTATCCTTCTTTATACAATGTGGACAATAGTATAATACACTCTGTTTTACCGTAGAAGGCTTTAATATACAAGTTATACACCTACATGGTCGTCCTCGATTTTTCATATGACAAATGATGTTTTCATCAATGTGATTATATGCATCTTTATTTTTATTAATAACATACCATGGATAAGAGTTGACAACGTTTAGTAAGTGTCCATACTTACAATAGTGGTCGTAATTTTCTTCTACATGTTTAAAATGTATTGATTTTTTATTTTTTTTATTACATGTAAGACAAAAAGCTTTCTTCATATAATTAATTTTTGGTGTGTAACTCAATTCTATAAATTGACAGGTTGAGCAAAAGCATTGAGTGTATATATTCTGTTTTGGAAATTTAGTAACACCTCTACAGTAAGCATCATATTTGCTTTCTAAAAACCTTGTTGCTCTACTTATACTTCTCTTTACATTGTTATATAAAAACTCATGGTGTGGACATTCCAATATTTGTTTAAACCATTGTAAAAAAATATTTACATCTTTTGGTATATGTTTTCCCAATAAATTAATTTTTCCAGAAGTGAAAATAATTGTGGTAAATATATTTTCATTTGTTTTAAATTTTGCTCTCTTTAGTTTTTTACCTACAATTACATACTTTGATGGGTATATAATTTTAAATTGATTGTTGGGTAACTTTTTTACAGATAAACAACAATTTTTAAATTTAGTATCCTTCCCTAACATGTTGTTTAAATTATCAATGTTGTATATTTTGTTTTTCAATATCAAATTTAATTCTTTATGTTCCTCTATTTGTAAACCTGTTAATACGTTTGTTTGTGAACTACCATTTAAAACCATTTGTCTAATATCATTTATAGATGTGGGAACTTCAAAATAATTAGGAAAAGCTTCTTGAAAAAAATTTAACACCTGTTGAATTTGCTTGAGTTGGAACAATTTCTGTTCATTATTAAATATTTTGTATATTTGGATAAAAGATTGCTTGTTAACACCATAACATCGAACAAAATTGATGAAACAATGACTTTCGCGAATAAATGGACGATAGGTAAAACCACCATGTACATTTACACTTATAAAACCAGGTAGAAGCAAATTTTTTGGAATCAAATGATAGTTATCCTTTTCTATTGACCATGGATTTTGCAATACTAAATTAAGATTTGTCTCCGTAAATTTATTAATATTTTTTAAATAATTTGTCGTGGATTGTAAACGATGTTGGCAAACTTTATTTATGTCAATCTCACCCACATGATAGAAAGGTTTTATGTCAGGCACGTATTGTTTTACAGATACACTTAAATCTTTCTTTTTTTGTTTTAAATTTATGTTAAGCATAACCGCTGTATTATCAACATTACGCGCAATACGTCTTCTCTTCGCCACAATATTGGAAATAACTCGTACATTATATTTTTGTTTATTTATACTATCTAATTGCTTTAAATACAAATTACTTTTAAACTGTTTTATACTCTGAAAGTGTTCTTTTATAAACTTTACACAAAATTTTTTAAATTCCTTTATTTTAATATTATTTAAACTTATATATTCATTACTTAATTTAAACAATATTTCTCTCTTACAGTTAGGTATTAAAGTACAATACTGCTGTATATCCAAAAATTTAAAAAAATTACTATTCAGTATAATATATTTTAAATTATGTTTTAACATTAAACTTTTAATGAAATTTTTCATCTTGCTACTATAGTTGTCATAATTACGAATTTTAAATTTACATGTTTTTAATTCTTTTATGAAAATCATCGTAATACAAGGGTAACTTATAGTTGTGTAAATCAACGTTAGCTATTAAATAACTTATAGCTAATAATATTATAATTTTAAAGTATATAGCGGGATCAAATAAATCTTCAGGTATAAGTAAATGTATGGAAGTATTTATCGTGTCTAAAATGGATTTTATATATGGATTTGTGTTTGTTATAGCCTTTGCTTCAATACAAAAATTATCAGCGTCAGTTTTCATACGTAAATTATAATCTGTGCATATTTCAGCGTTCAAGCGAGACTCCGCTCTAAAATAATGTTCTAAGTTGTACTCTAAATTACCCAAGTATAAACTATACAAATTAAAAATTAGTTGTGGACAATATAGTATAAAAAATATTACAAGAAATTTCATTTTAATTTTACAGTTCAAAAATTACAACTTAAGTCTATACTACTACTTATTGATACAATTCGTAAAAACCGCGTCAAGAAATGTCACATAATCATCGTCAAAATCAAACAATTCTTTAGCTTTACAATTTAAAAATATTTGATTTGCTTTTACCTCCAACTCAAACTGTTCAAACTGGTTTAATTTTTTATATAAATCATTAAACTTTTCTTTACTGTAATAATTTACTTCTTTATAATTTGACATTATATAGAAAGCTCTTTTTTTACATAAAAACACCGCATTTTCTAAATTAAACTCAATATCTAATTTGGACATGTAACTAATCAAACCAATACATGCTTTTTTTAACACTTTATTTTTCCATTGATATTCTTCACACATTGTTCCCTCTTATTTTTATTTATGTTACCACTTAAATTTCGAAAATAAAGGTTGAGAACTTTTTGTGCAAAATTGCACTTTTGTAATTAAAGTTACCACTTAAATTTCGAAAATAAAGGT
>Ga0098048_1000974_pt1 | contig 12956 bp, 21 predicted proteins | sample 13_taG_FD_75052 | JGI IMG/M metagenome (GOLD analysis project Ga0098048, IMG submission 75052) | Marine viral communities from the Subarctic Pacific Ocean - 13_ETSP_OMZ_AT15268 metaG | ecosystem: Environmental > Aquatic > Marine > Oceanic | place: Pacific Ocean | collected 2015-01-16 | reverse complement strand
TTGTGAAAAGTTTGAAGAATAAAAAAATGAATAAAAAAATCTTAAATGAGTTTGTTGAACTGGTTGTTTGATAAATAATTGGAAAATATAAATTAAATACCATGTCAAAATTTGGAGAATTAATTGGGATTCAAACTCCTCAATCAACAGCACCAGCTCCTGCTGCACCTACTCCTCCTGCCCCTGTAGCATCTCCTTCACCAGAGGCAAAGGCATCTGAACCTGCTGTTAAACCAACTCCACCAAAATCACCTGGAGACCCTGCACCAAAAGATTCTTGAGTATACACCTGAAATACTGTCACATGGGGTGCTTAACGGTGCCCCTTTTTCTTGTATAATAACTTCAGTTGAAACAAACGACCAACGTTATGGCACTCTCTTCCGATTACATTCGTACATCATTACAATCTGTATATGGAGAAATGGTCACTAGTGCAGAGATTAAAGCATGGTGTGCAATGAACGGTGCTAATTATCAAACTGTTACTAATAAACTTTCTGAGTATAAATCTTCGCGTGGTAGGTGGAATCTTGAAGTAAATCAACAGAAAGTGGATGAAATTGAACGTACATATCAATCTCCTTCTGCTATTCCCGTTGCCAATCGGCAAGAAATGAATCTCGTTCCTGATAAAGATGATACTTTCGTCAAGTTTGGTAACTTTGGTGATCTTAAAAAAATTGTTCAGTCCAATCTTTTCTATCCAACGTTCATTACGGGTCTTTCGGGTAATGGTAAAACGTTATCTGTAGAGCAAGCTTGTGCTCAACTTGGAAGAGAACTCATTCGAGTTAACATTACTATTGAAACTGATGAAGACGATCTTATTGGTGGTTTCCGTCTTGTCGATGGGGCAACTGTTTGGCATAACGGACCTGTCGTGGAAGCACTCGAACGTGGAGCAATCCTGCTACTCGATGAAGTTGATCTTGCTAGTAATAAAATTCTCTGTCTCCAATCCATCCTTGAAGGTAAGGGTGTGTTCTTGAAGAAGATTGGTAAGTATGTAAAACCAACAAAAGGTTTCAATGTATTTGCCACTGCTAATACTAAGGGTAAGGGTTCTGATGATGGACGCTTTATCGGCACTAATGTTCTCAACGAAGCATTCTTGGAACGCTTCCCTGTGACCTTTGAGCAGATGTATCCTACTCCTGCAACCGAACAGAAAATCCTTGAGGGTATTTCTTTAGATCTCGGATTGGAAGATCGCGACTTCTGCAAACGTCTTGTTGATTGGGCAGATATCATTCGTAAAACTTTCTATGATGGTGGTATTGAGGAAATTATTTCTACTCGTCGTTTGGTTCATATTATTCGCGCTTATGCAATCTTCCAAGATAAAGCAAAGGCAATTGAAGTTTGTGTAAATCGGTTTGATGATGAAACCAAACAGGCATTTATTGAACTTTATGATAAGGTAGATGCTGACTTTCAAATGCCTTCATATGATAAGACACCCTTTGCAGATAAGGTGAAAGAGTGATATAATATGACTAACTCCTGGTCTTTCTTACACGATAAATTATCAACTATGGATGAATACCCATATCCTGAGATTAAAGTCTCGCAAAAAACAACTACAGATTATGGATTGGACGAACATCCATATCCAGATTATACCGAATTATCAACGGATAAACCTGTTGATGACGGTATGCGCCCTTGGGGGCATAGTGACCATGAATATCAAATCAGTCTTAACATGAATAGCGACTCCAATCGATACAAATATAACGAGGTAGAAATCCTTAAAGAACTTTCAGATTACATTGCAGGAACATATCAACAGCATTATTCTGCTGGTAGTGATAAAATTCAAACACTTGATTTGATTGAAGCATGTGGTGATGGTGAAGCATTTTGTAGATCCAATATCCTCAAGTATGCTTCTCGCTATGATAAGAAAGGTACTGCTCGGCGTGACATCATGAAGATTCTGCATTATGCTGTTCTTCTGATGCATTTCAACGATAAGAATGCAAATCTTGAAATTTATCCTCAATAATAATGAAACTCAAAGACCAAACCATGAAACTTTCTGATAACACTCTCACTGTTCTAAAAAACTTTGCAGGTATCAACAATTCAATTTTAGTGAAAGAGGGTAATCGTCTTCGCACGATTTCTGTAGCAAAAAACATTCTTGCCGAAGCAGAAATTAAGGAAGATTTTCCCCGTGATTTTGCAATTTATGACCTCAATCAGTTTTTGAATGGTCTTAGTTTGCATCAAGATCCTGATCTAGATTTCAACCAAGATTCTTACCTTAGTATCAAAGAAGGTAAGCGACGTGTAAAATATTTCTTTGCAGACCCTGCAGTTATTATTTCACCTCCAGAGAAAGACATCACACTTCCTTCTGAAGATATTTCTTTTCAACTAGATAGTGCTTCTTTAGAAAAACTTACTAAGGCAGCACAAGTTTACCAACTTCCAGATCTTTCTGCTGTTGGAGAAGCAGGTGTTATTAAACTGGTGGTTCATGATAAGAAGAATGATACTTCTAATCAGTATGCCATCATTGTTGGTGAAACCGATAAAGAGTTTGCATTCAACTTCAAAGTAGAAAACATCAAAATTATTCCTGGTGCTTATGACGTAGTAGTTTCTTCCAAACTACTTTCAAAGTTTACTAACACTAAGTATGATCTGAAGTATTATATTGCTCTAGAACCTGATTCGAGTTTTGGATGAAAACTCTTACTGGGATGAGAGTTGTAGGCAGCATTATGGTTATTGCTGCTTATTTTGTAGTTCTGCATGTCAATTTGACTGCTGGTGTAATTATGAATGTTATCGCTGATACACTATCAATCCCATTTTTTGTTCGAACAAAATCTTGGGATATTGTGTTTATGCTAGGATTTTTATTGGCAATTAGTTTTAGTAAACTTCTATCATGAATATTTTCGTAACAGACGAAAGTCCATGGCAATCTGCTTCTGTTCTGCCTGATAAGCACATTGTTAAGATGCCCCTAGAGACGTGTCAAATGCTCGCTATCGTATGCTCTGATAAGTGGGGGCATGGTTATGGCACATTACCTAAGGCAGACGGCACACCCTATGCTACAGAGAAGGGAGCATTCCGTAATCACCCATGCACAAAGTGGGCAAACGAGACTAGATCAAACGCTAGATGGTTGCTTGAGCACGGCATGGCATTGTGTGAAGAGTATTTTACTCGGTATGGAAAAATCCATACCTGCTTTAGGACTCTTATTGCTGCTGATCACATTATTCCACAAGCGAAGTTGGATAATCACACTCCCTTTGTCTTTGCAGGACCTGATGAATATAAGTATGATACAAGCATTGATATCTTCACTGCTTACAAGATGTATATTGCATCTAAACCATGGGTATGCGATAATTATCTTCGTCTTCCCCATCGTAAACCTAACTGGATTTGATTATGAGTGATTTTATTTGGGTGGAAAAATATCGACCCAAAACTATTGAAGAATGTATTCTTCCGGAGAGTACTAAAAAGACCTTTCAATCTTTCCTAGATAAGGGAGAGATACCTAATATGCTACTTGCCGGTCCTCCAGGCATCGGTAAAACAACAGTGGCAAAAGCACTCTGTAATGAACTTGGAGTAGATGTATATGTCATCAACGGATCCGATGAGGGACGATTCCTTGATACTGTCCGAAACAATGCGAAGAATTTCGCTTCGACCGTATCGCTTACGTCAGATTCTAAACACAAAGTCATCATCATTGACGAAGCTGATAACACATCCAATGATGTACAACTCCTCTTACGGGCGTTTATTGAGGAGTTCGCTGGCAATTGCAGATTCATTTTCACCTGCAACTACAAAAACAAAATCCTTGAACCCCTCCATTCTCGTTGTGCCGTCGTTGAATTTGGAATTAAGGGAAAAGACCGACAAACAATTGCTGCCCAGTTTTTTAAACGGACTCAAGAAATCCTCGACAAAGAAGGAGTTCAATACGAAAACAAAGTACTTGTTGAGCTCATCAACAAACACTTCCCCGATTGGAGAAGAGTCCTCAACGAATGTCAAAGATACTCCGTGGGTGGTAAAATTGATTCGGGTATTCTTGCCTCGTTCTCAGATGTTGCAGTAAATGATCTTATTAAGAACCTTAAAACCAAGAACTTTGCGGAAGTTCGTAAGTGGATCGTTTCTAATTTGGACAACGATACTACTGTACTTTTGCGTCGTATTTACGATGCTTGCTATGTTTCCCTTGAAAACAATAGTATTCCTGCTGCTGTGCTCGTTCTTGCTAAGTATCAGTATCAGGCAGCATTCGTTGCTGACCAAGAGATAAATATGCTTGCCTGCCTTACTGAGATTATGGTGGAGTGTGAATTTAAATGAAGTTTAAAGCACTAGTATTCATCCGATTACGATCACAGGTGGATGACTCTCCTGGCAATGCCGTGAGAGATGCCTGTAAGCGATTGTCTGAGTTAGATATCAAAAAACTTAGATTGGGTAAGGTAGTTGATGTTTGGTTGGAAGCAGAGACTAGAGAGTATGCTGAGAAAGAGTTAGAAATGCTATCTGATAGATTTCTTGCTAATACAGTCATGGAAGACTGGGACTATGAATTGACTGAGATTGACACTTTCCCGCCAGGTATTGAATAATGCCACATGAATTCGACCCATGCGAAGCCCCTGTAGAAGGTGAAGTTGACAAGTGGGGGTTTACAATCAAACCTACTATATGCGATAATGAGGTTATCGTTAGATGCCTTAAAAATGCTCCTTGTGGGATTGACAAAAAACAATCTGAACGTCTTATTAAAAAATTTGAGTCTAAAAAATGAACTGTAAATTAATTCGTATTACTACTGGTGAAGAAATCATCGCAGAAGTTTTGGAAGAAACTGATGATACTATTACTCTTCAAAATGGTCTGGTAGTTCTTCCAACAAATAATGGTGTTGGATTTGCTCCATGGGCAACTGTGATTAGTAATGAAAGTCCTGAAATTACAGTAAATCGTAAACATATCGTATATGTTGCAGAAGTTCAAGAAGATGTCTGTAAAAAGTACAATGAAATGTTTGGTAGTAAGTTGATTACTCCAGATGCTAAAAAACTAATTGTGTAATTATGAAAAAAACTAAGAAATGTCAGGTTAAGTCTAAGTTCTATTATATTTTTTGGGGAACTGCTACAGCATCAGTATTATTAGGACAATTATATGTTGGAACTGGATATCGGGTAATGGCAGAAAGCACACTGGGTTTTCAGAATTATCTTACAGAACTTATAGATACTGCTAATCCTAATACTTTCTAATGGGACTACTAAAGATTGACAAAAGTGCCTTGGTTGAACCAAGAGTAAAAACTACTCCTCAAAATGTTCAAGAATCAAATGAAGCATTATTTCGTGCTAAAATGACTCTACCTGCTGCAGCAAAACATTGTGGCATGACCCATAAGGAAATGAAATTGACCTTCTGGGAATTTTTGAAGTATAATGAACCTGATTATGAAATGCCTGAGAGTTGATGTTAAAACCCAAGTCAATATCTTCATCAACGATGATGATGACTATTGGGCAATCAAACACAACGCAATGCAACAAGTGCATGATGACATTCACTGGCACTTGAAAGATAAATTTATTATTGATTATGAAATCTCTGAAAACACCTCTCAGGTATCCGGGTGGTAAATCCCGTGCTTGCGTAAAACTAGATCAATATATTCCAGATCTTCGTGACTATGAAAAATATCATGAACCCTTTTTAGGTGGTGGTAGTGTTGCTATTCATATCACTAAAAAGTATCCACATCTTGATGTATGGGTAAACGATCTATACGAACCTCTATATAATTTTTGGAGAGTTCTTCAGGATGATGGTAATGCTCTTTATGAAAGGTTGTGTGATCTAAAGTCTACACATCCAGAACCAGAATCTGCAAAAGAATTATTTTTAAAATCAAAGGAGTATTTGAGTGATGAATCCAATAATGACACTATACAGCGTGCTGTCAGTTTTTATATTGTTAATAAGTGCTCTTTTTCTGGTCTCACCGAATCCAGTTCCTTCAGCAAACAAGCAAGTAACTCCAACTTCTCATTGCGAGGAATTGAAAAACTCTCAGGATATACTAAAATAATTGAGAATTGGAAGATAACTAATCTTAGTTATGAACAACTACTCTGCGATAGTAAATCAACTTTTATTTACTTAGATCCTCCCTATGAGATTGGAAGTAATCTTTATGGTAAAAGGGGTAGTATGCATAAGGGATTTGACCATGATCAATTTGCTACTGATTGTGATCGTTTTATTAGTCCTCAACTTGTATCCTATAATTCATCTCAACTTATCAAAGATAGATTTGATGGGTGGCGAACAGGTGAATTTGATCTTACATATACCATGCGTTCTGTAGGTGAGTATATGCGAGAACAAAAAGAACGTAAGGAACTTGTACTTTTTAATTATGATAAAGAACCTAAAATTCAAGTGACCTTTGATGGTTGCTATAACTATAATAAATTAAAAAACGAAGGACTTCTTAATTAAATTATGGAACTTAAAGACTGGTTAAACTCAATTAATCAAACTAAGAAACATCTTATTGATGAAGATTCTTCTATTGAAAAAGAATATCCTCCATACATTGTTAATCGTTGTCTTTCAGGGCATTTAGATTGTATTATGTTTGTGAATGAAATGAATAAGTATCATTTTCTTCCTAAAAAACTTCAATATGAATTTTTGCTAAATATTGTCAGGAAAAAGAAGAGATTTTCTCCCTGGATCCGACAAGATAAGATCAAAGATCTAGATTATGTCAAACGTTATTATGGTTATAGTAATGAGAAGGCAAAACAGGCTTTGAGAATTCTCACTAAAGAACAACTTGCATTCATTAAATTGAAATTTGAAACTGGAGGAAGAGCATGAGTGTTGTACAGGAACCTGAAGTAAAATGGTCACCTGATCAGATGGTAGAGGTAATTCTTAACGAACCTGATGATTTTTTGAAAGTGCGAGAAACTTTAACTCGTATTGGTGTGGCTTCAAGAAAAGAAAAAAAGATCTATCAATCTTGTCATATTCTTCATAAGCAAGGTAGATATTTTCTTGTTCATTTTAAAGAATTGTTTGCCCTCGATGGTAAACATGCAAATCTAACATTGAATGATATTCAACGTCGTAATCGCATTGCACAATTACTTGCAGATTGGGGACTGATTGGTGTTGTTGATGTAAATACAATTCAGGATATTGCTCCACTTAATCAAATTAAAGTTCTTGCATATAAAGATAAGCAAGATTGGATTCTTGAGACCAAATATAATATTGGATCTAAAAAGAAAAAGGTGGAAGAAACCGAATAAAAAATTTACGGGGTTCCTACCTCGTTTTTTTATGCTTTGTTATAAATAATGATGGATGCCTTCGGGGTCCACAAAACACAAACTCGCTTTTAAAGGAGCTACAATCATGGGAAACCTTGCACGGTATACTGCTGCGGACCTGCCTGCGTTGATGGAACGCATAAATAGGAATAGCATTGGAATGGATGAATACTTCGATAGGTTGTTTAATCTCCACGAAACAACGAAGAATTATCCTCCATTTAATCTAGTCACGGTCAGCGCAGTAGAATCAAGACTAGAACTTGCACTTGCAGGATTTAAAAAGAAAGAAGTAAATGTCTACACACAAGACGGAAAACTCTTTGTCGAAGGACAGAAAGAGGATACCGAATCAGAAACCACTTATGTCCACAGAGGAATGGCTCAACGATCTTTCACCAGATCTTGGACATTGGCAGAGGACACGGAAGTTAGATCAGTTGAATTTGAGGATGGGTTGTTAAGTATTGTTCTAGGAAGAATTGTTCCCGAACATCATCAAAAGAAGGTCTGGTTTTGATATCCTAACTGATTTTTGATACGGTTGATACAGAAGTGTATCACTATGATACAGTATACTCTATATAATTATGTAATGAATTAGGAGGCATCAATGAACTTCACTACCACTGCCTTAGCAGTTGGAACTCTAATGACTATTTTTATTGGAGTTCCTGTTACTACACTTGTTTCTTAGTATATGGAAATTTTAGCAACTCTTGCCATTTTTGGCGCAGTAATGAGTGGAGCATTTGCACTTACCCCTAAAAAATGAATACTAAATAAAATTGAATATCGTCGTCGCAGAGGACAACTGGCAAAATCCAGTAAGTCCTCTATTTTTTTGGAGATTATTATGAGTTTACAATTCAACGATTCATTAGTTCACGGATTTATCCAAAAAGAATTAGAGAGACAACAGAATCATCTAGAGATGATTGCTAGTGAGAACTTTACGTCTCTTGATGTGATGGAAGCTCAGGGTTCAATTCTTACTAATAAGTATGCTGAAGGATTGCCTGGTAAAAGATATTATGGTGGATGTGAATGGGTTGACCAAATTGAAGATCTAGCAAGAGAAAGAGTAAAGGAACTATTCAACGCCGAGTGGGCAAATGTCCAACCTCATAGTGGAGCACAAGCAAATGCTGCTGTATTCCTTGCTCTTCTGAAACCAGGAGATACTGTTCTATCTCTGGATCTATCTCATGGTGGTCATCTATCCCATGGATCAAAAGTTAATATGTCTGGTAAGTGGTTTAATGTTTGCCACTACGAAGTTGATGAGACTGGTAGACTGGACTATGATAGAATATTAGAACTTGCAAGGGAATGTAAACCACAACTTATCATCTGTGGATTTTCCGCATACACTAGAACGATTGATTTTAGTAAGTTTAGGAATATTGCTGATGAAGTTGGATCATACCTATTAGCAGACATTGCACACATTGCAGGATTGGTTGCATCAGGTGTTCATCCATCACCACTTCCATATGCAGATGTAGTTACCACAACAACCCATAAAACCCTGAGAGGACCGAGAGGTGGGTTGATTATGTCTAACGATGTGGAGATGGGTAAGAGGTTGGACAAGGCAGTATTTCCAGGGACTCAGGGTGGTCCATTGGAACATGTGATTGCTGCAAAAGCAGTTGCATTCGGTGAGGCACTTAAACCAGAGTTTAAAGAGTATTGCTCTCAAGTCGTTTCTAATTCAAAAACACTTGCCAATAGACTAATTGAAAATGGTATCAATATTGTATCTGGCGGAACAGACAATCATATTGTTCTACTTGATTTGAGAAGTCTAGGAATCACAGGTAAGTTTGCTGATCAACTTGTGAGTGAAATTAATATCACTGCGAATAAAAATACAGTTCCTTTTGATCCAGAATCGCCTTTTGTTACCAGTGGATTAAGATTAGGTTCATCTGCTCTCACTACTAGAGGGTTTGATGAAAATGATTTTATTGAGGTTGCTGATATTATTTCTAATCGTTTAAAAAATTATGAGCAAGATGGGAATAAAGAAGAATGTTTGGTAAGAGTATCTAAACTTTGTAAAAGTAATCCTCTCTACTAAATATAATTGAATATCGTCGTCGCAGACGGAGGGGGAACTGGCCAAATCCAGTTGTAACCCCTCTTTTTTATGCTATAATATCTGAAGGAATAATCTAATTATGAGTGTAAAACTGGCATTGCTGAAGTCGGGAGAAGTTCTAATTTCTGATATTAAAGAGTTAATTGATGATGAAAAAGTTATCGGATACTTGTTTGTTAAACCTAAGAAGGTTGATATGAGTACTCCAATGTTTCTTTCTGAAGAAAATAATAACGAATCTTCAGTTGAAGTTTCATTGTCTTCTTGGTTTTTAATTACTGATGATGAAGAATTTGCTATCCCTAAAGATTGGATAGTAACTGTAATGAACCCTGTTGATCGAGTGCTTCAAATGTATAATACGGGAACTAATAATGATTAAATGTTTACTACTAAAAACGGGTATTACATTAATATCTGAGATGCTTGAAGTTGGTGCTGAAGTTGGTGAACCAGATTGTCAACTTATAAATCCATGTCAAATTTTGGAAAATGGGGAGTTTTCTCGTTGGCCAACATGCACAGATCAAAAAACTCTCATGTTGGGATCAGATAATTTTTTAACAATTGCAGATCCCTCTCAAGAAATTTTAAACAAATATAAAGAGGTTACTGGATGACATATAAAGTATTAAGTATTGATCTTGATTACATAATGGGTCCAACAATTGAGACTTATTCAGGAATCATGTTTGATGAACATCCGATGGTGAGATGGTCTCATTTATATAAATTTACCGATTTTACTGAAGGGATGTTTCATTGTAATAAAGACGCTGTTCTTTTTTGTTATGAAAGATTCATGAAGGCAATGAAACGTTGTAGTAATGTTTCATTTGGATATGAGCATGATGAAATTTTATATCAACTGAGAGATAAAAAAGATATTGATATTATTAATATTGATCATCATGATGATATATTTTGTTATGATTTTGGGGATGATATTCCAGGAGATCATATAGAATTAGAATATGAAGCCATGCAAAGTTTTGGGCGTGTGCATGAAGGTAATTGGGGAGCATGGTTGCATGAACAAGGTATTCTGAAAAAGTTCACTTGGATTACTAATAGTAACAGTAAAAATTTAAATAAAAACGAATACAATGAAGAACTGTTAGGTCCTAAGTATGAGACATTTACTCAGGATAAGTTTGATAGATGGAATGACTATGAAGATTTTGATTATATCTTCGTGTGTCTTTCTCCACAATATATGCCACAATCTCATTGGTATTATTTTACAATGTTTATGATGGCTTATGAAACTTTTACTGGTAAAAAAGTAGATGTAGACACTTTTGCCAAGCGGAAGTTCATGCAAGAAAACAAATTTGATTTAGTAACTAATGAGATTCTATACAAACGTCCAAATGGTCGGTAATAACTTTCTCGTTAGGGGTTATGAAAATGGACGCCATTTCACAACCCGAGAAAAGTTTTATCCCACACTTTTTATTAATAGTAAGAAAAAAACTAAGTATAAAACTCTTGAAGGAGAATATGTCGAATCCGTTCAACCAGGAACTGTCCGTGATTGTAAAGAGTTTATTAAAACTTATGATGATGTAGATGGATTTAAGATTTCTGGTAATGAACGTTTTATCTACCAGTATATTTCTGAAAATTATTCAGAAGAAGAGATTAAGTTTGACATTAGTAAAGTCAAACTTGCAACTATTGATATTGAGGTAAAGACTGAGAATGGATTTCCTGATGTAGAGTCTGCTGCAGAAGAAGTTCTCCTTATTACTGTTCAAGATTATAATACTAAAGAAATTGTTACTTGGGGACAAGGACCATTTAAACTGAAGCAAGGTAATCACTACTATAAGCAGTTTAACAATGAGTATGATCTTCTCAATGATTTCATCAACTGGTGGATGATTGAAGAGAATACTCCTGAGGTTCTGACTGGTTGGAATAGTAAACTATATGATATTCCATATCTGGTTCGACGTATAGATCGAGTAATCGGTGAGAAATTAATGAAACGTCTTTCTCCTTGGGGTTTGGTGACAGAACGTGAGACTCTTATTATGGGTCGCAAACATATTTCTTATGATATTGGTGGTATTTCTCAACTAGATTATCTTGATCTTTATAAGAAGTTTACGTATAAGGCACAAGAGTCTTATCGTCTAGATTATATTGCTAGTGTAGAACTTGGGCAAAAAAAACTTGATCACTCTGAGTTTGATACCTTCAAAGATTTTTATACTAATGGATGGCAAAAGTTTGTAGAATATAACATCATTGACGTAGAACTTGTCGACCGATTGGAGGACAAGATGAAGTTGATTGAGTTAGCTTTGACTATGGCATATGATGCTAAAGTAAATTATGAAGATGTATTCTCACAGGTTCGTATGTGGGATACTATAATCTATAATTACTTGAAGAGAAGAAACATTGTAATTCCACCTAAAGAGAGATCGGACAAGGATGCAAAATATGCAGGAGCGTATGTTAAGGAACCGATTCCGGGAAAGTATGACTGGGTGGTTAGTTTTGACCTTAATTCTCTTTACCCTCATCTTATTATGCAGTACAATATCTCACCAGAAACACTCCTGGAGAAAAGACATCCATCAGCAACAGTTGATAAGATACTTTCTCAACAGATAAGTTTTGAATCGTATAAGGATAATGCAGTGTGTGCTAATGGTGCAATGTATCGTAAAGATGTTCGTGGATTTCTCCCTGAGTTGATGGAGAAGATCTATAAGGATCGCACCATCTATAAAAAGAAGATGCTTACTGCAAAACAGGATTATGAAAAAACTCCGACTAAGGCATTGGAAAAGGAGATTGCAAGATGCAACAATATTCAGATGGCTCGCAAGATTCAACTCAACTCTGCATATGGTGCTATCGGTAATCAGTATTTCCGTTACTACAAACTGGTCAATGCGGAAGCGATTACGCTTTCTGGTCAAGTCTCTATCCGTTGGATTGAGAATAAGATGAATGGATTTCTAAATAAGATTTTGCAAACAGAAGAAGTAGATTATGTTATCGCATCTGACACTGACTCAATCTATCTTAATATGGGACCTCTTGTTGATAAATTTCTTAGTCATAAGTCTGACGATAAAACAAAAGTTGTTCAGTTACTTGATAAGATCTGCGAAGACAAGTTGGAACCATTCATCGAACAATCTTATACGGAACTTGCGGATTACGTTTCGGCATATGAACAAAAAATGATTATGAAACGTGAGAATATATCAGAACGTGGTATTTGGACTGCGAAGAAGAGATATATTCTCAACGTATGGAACAGTGAAGGAGTTCAGTATTCTGAACCCAAACTAAAGATGATGGGTATTGAGGCAGTCAAATCATCTACACCGGCACCATGTCGTCAGATGATTAAGGATGGACTTAAGTTGATGATGAGTGGTACTGAAGATGAAGTAATTGATTTTATTGAAAACTGTCGTAAAGAGTTTAAGGCACTTCCTCCA
>Ga0098048_1000966_pt1 | contig 13054 bp, 13 predicted proteins | sample 13_taG_FD_75052 | JGI IMG/M metagenome (GOLD analysis project Ga0098048, IMG submission 75052) | Marine viral communities from the Subarctic Pacific Ocean - 13_ETSP_OMZ_AT15268 metaG | ecosystem: Environmental > Aquatic > Marine > Oceanic | place: Pacific Ocean | collected 2015-01-16 | reverse complement strand
TTCCTGCCTGCTCCTGATGGAGAGGAGATGCCTTGGGCAAAGGTCTGGAGTCACGCATTCAAAGGTCCTGGTGGACAATGGTACATCGAGAACTCACTCACCACTCTTGGTAAGGATGATCCTATCGGTGAAATGAATCGCCAACTGTGGAACAGTGGTCGTGATAGCGATAAAGAGATCGCTCGTGCTCAGAAGCGTAAACTCTCTTACTACTCTAACATCTATGTTGTGCAAGACCCTGCACATCCTGAGAATGAAGGTCGTGTTTTCCTCTATCGTTTTGGTAAGAAAATCTTCGACAAACTGACTGAAGCAATGCAACCTGCATTTGCTGATGAATCACCTATCGATCCTTTCAACTTCTGGAAAGGTGCTGACTTCAAACTGAAGATTCGTAAGGTCGAAGGTTACTGGAACTATGATAAGTCTGAGTTTGCTGCACCTGGCACTCTTGGTAACTTTGAGGATGATAAACTGGAAGGTATCTGGAATGAAGGATACTCTCTTGCAGAGTTTGAAGATCCTAAGAACTTCAAATCCTATGAGCAACTTACAGCACGTATGAATCTTGTGCTTGGTAAGACTTCGACTGCATCTGCTCCTGCCATTCGTGAGGATGAAGAGGAAGTGTCTGCTGACTTTAACTCCCCCGATATCATGGCATCCAATCAACCTGATTGGGGTACTGAAGTGAGTAACTTCCGAGCAAAAGCAGTCGCTGCTTCTCCTGTTGATGATGATGAGGTTACCTTGTCAATGTTTGCTCGTCTTGCTGAGGAAGAGTGATGAAACTTGTACTCGCTACAATGATGCTACTCTCTGCTCTGCCTGTTAGTGCAGAGAGTATTGGTGAGCGAAGCAACCGTCAAGCATATCAATCTCAAAGAGGGTATGCTTCGGAAAACAAATGCTATCGTAATGAATATCGTGAAGAGTACATTCCTGGAACATCTAATTCTCCTGGATATGTTTCCTCATATAAAGAGCGAGTAGAAGTTCCTTGCAATCGTGAAGTCTATCGTCGTGATGATGCTCCTAGGAGACATAATACCGATGACAATTCTTGTATTGAAGGTTCAATCCTAGGTGGCATTGCTGGAGGTGGAGCAGGTGCTGCTCTATCTCGTAAAGAAGGACGCCTCTGGGCGATCCCTCTTGGCATTGTCGGTGGAGCACTGGTAGGATGCCAGGTTGATGGGGGTTAAAACGAAATTCGACTTTTGATTCCTTAAATCGGCGGAAAAAATCTCCGCCAATTTTTTGACTTCTAGGGTTTTCTGAATTGAGATTCTAATATAAGACGAAATAAGTTATCTTTCATTAACATGAGTCCTTCCTGCTCATAAGCATCGCCACCAGGCCATTTTTCCAAATGAAAACAGACGGATTTGTACACAAGTGCAAGTCCGTCTTTTGTTATGTCTATAGTTATATAATCTTCGTTAGGATCAGTATCCACCGCCGTAACCTGGTGAAGGACTTGGAGATGGACTTGGTGAAGGACTTGGAGAAGGGGAAGGTGAAGGACTTGGAGATGGACTTGGAGAAGGTGAGGGTGAGGGCGATGGACTTGGTGTCGGAGTTGTAGCACCTCCACCAGTATTTGTTCCTGAACCTCCAGAAGCTGTAGCAGCGCCAACTGGAGTAGTAGTTGTATCAGTATTATCAACTGAGACGACTGTTGCAATAACACCCTGAGTTGCTGATGATGAACCAGTAGTGCTACCAAAATCAAATGATTTCACAACACCAACAGATGTATTTCGAGAAGAACTTGCATATACAGTTGATTTTCTATTTAAGAATAGTTGTGAAATACTTAAAGTAGTTTTTTTGTTATTAGAATTATCCAATTCTCTATTTGGTTGATATTCAACCAGATCATCAAATTCTTCAACAATTAAATCGACGATTTGAGAATTAGGGAGTAATATATTTCGTTTTAATTCGTTTTTATATTCTTCATATTCATAATTTGATACTGCGTATATAGATTCTTCTTTTGTTAATGTAACGCCATCAGGCATTACAGTTCTATATGTTTCATTAATCTCAATTCCCGCTTTTACATATACTATGCCATTGTATAATACTTCTGCAGTTTCCCAGTGATGAAGACCATCTGCAGAATCGTACTTTTCAGAAACAAACAGTTGAAGTTCATTACTGTCTTTTGGCCAATTTTCATAAAAATCTGTAATATTATTAATCAATAAAATTACCCAGTCTTTAAGTGGATCACCACAAACTTCATTAGCAAGAGTAGAAGGAGTATCACCATCTCTAATGGAATACGTTTCAAATACAGTAATATATTTGTCTAGGTCTTCTCTTGCGAGAACTCGTCGAAATATATTTTTAACTAAACGGTACTTGAAATTTTCTGAAGATGTAATACCTTCAGCAACGTAGATATTGGGTAATTGTGAGAAGTAAGACATTTAGAATCCTTCGAGAACGTCGTCGAGTGTAATAATAGAAGTTTCGATAAACTGCAATCCCAAAGTCACCGAAGGAACATGAATCTGACCAAAGTCATTTCTATCTACCAAATTTCCTGAAGTTTTGAATGATCTAAAAGCATTGTAAGAACCATCAGGAGTAAAGTTAACTTTAATACCAGCACATACAGAATCTTTTATTCTATGGTGAAGAAATAATCCATTTCTTCCGTTGCCTTTATCTGGTTGCATCCTTTTATATGAAATTTCAAATTTATCAGGAACTTCAAAGAATCTAGCATTAGTTGATTTTTTAAATGAATCCGATCCTACTAGTGAACTTTCAAAGGAACTTAAATCTGCCTTGGCAAGACTATTACTGTTAGCAGCACCAATTTTTGGAACAGCACCAATTTTTATCCATTGAATGATATCATAAATTTCTGCTGCTTCTGCAGAACTGCGTGCAAATAATTTAAAATTGAAAGTATGAGTTCTAAACTGCATATTCTTAAAAATTTGCTCTTGGAAGGGGTTAAACACCTTTCCTGTAGTAAGAGCTTGTAAGGAGTTTGCATCAAGATTGCCTGCTAACCCCATCATCTGTGATACATTGTTTGCAGCACCTGCAATAGCACTGGAAACAAATTCATTACCAGCACTTCCTGCAAAGTCAGTAACTGTATTTACAATCGAATCAAGACCACCACTAGTGCCAACTAATCCAGCAGCTGCAATACCACCAACTCCCAAGTCAACCTGACTATACTGAGGTTGATATGCAGTTTCAATACTATTAGGTAGTGCTAGATATACTCTAGTATCAGAACCATATGATTTTTTTACATTATTACCAGGAAGATTTTGTCCATAATATGAGGTTGCTTTATCAGAATAGTCAATCTGATATCTACGTAATGATAGATAGTCGATAAATTCTGTAGGAGACTCTACATCATCAGCTCCACTAACATCTGCAACTGGTGGTTTTATTGGATATCTTAGGATCTTTGAGTTGCGTGCCAAAATTATACCTAAATACTATGTGACCTCTATGTATTTATGAGATATACAGGCAAGTACCGACCTTCCTTTCCTGGGAAGTATAAAGGTGATCCTAGAAATATCATATATCGTTCCTCATGGGAATACAAATTCATGAAATGGTGTGATATTACTCCTTCTATATTAGAATGGGGTAGTGAAGAAATCATCATTCCTTACATTTCTCCAGTTGACGGGAGACGCCATAGATATTTCCCCGATTTTTATGTTAAAATTGCCAATAATAAATATTTGGTTGAGGTAAAACCGTTCAAACAAACTAAAGAACCAAAGACTCAAAAAAGGCATACAAAACGATATATTAATGAAGTTGTGACATATGCTGTGAACCAAGCAAAGTGGAAAGCAGCAACTGAATTTTGCATAGATAATGGTTGGGAATTTATGCTAATCACAGAAAAAGAACTAAAAGTATAATGACGATTCCAAACGAACAATCAGCACAATATAATTCATTACAGAATTTTATTGGATTTTTTAAGGAGAAAAATAACGCACCTTCTTTCGCGAATCTATTTTCTGTACATCTTAGTACTCCACCAATGATGGGATCAGGTGGGTATCAAAGAGGCACTAAGTATGATCCTCAACAAGGAGATTTGAGAGAGTTATTAAACTATTATGCAGATAGTGTAAATCTTCCTAGTAAGCAAGTAACAACTGGCAACTATAATCAACTAGGTTCTGCTATCAGATATGCTACAGGTTCTACCTTTAGTCAAATTAGTATTAATTTTAGAGTGCCTCGTTCTGGAGAAACTAGAGCATTTTTTGAACGTTGGATTGCTTTGATGTCAAATGATGCAAGTCAATACACTGAGTATTATGAAAACTATGCATGCCCGTTTTTGAGAATTTATAAGTGGGAAAGAGGTGGTGGTGACCTTGCAGTCTCTAAAAGAGAAATGCTCAGAGCAATCAGAGATTCTAGACTTACTAGGGCAACAGCATTAACACCTAAATTAGACCAACTTACGGGAGTGTATGAGTTGAGAAATGTATTTCCATATAATATTGGTTCTATTCAATTAGATAATAGTCAAAATAAACTAATGACTATGAGTGTTCAGTTTTACTATGAACGCTATAGATTCTTCCAAAGTTCTGAGTTTAGTCAAAAGAATGAGAGAATATTTGTTCCTGCTCCAATAGATAATGCTACAAATCCTGGTACAGATCCTCTCGGTCGTATATCAGTACCTTCTGCTGTCAGTCAGTTTGGTTCCCTCTCTGGTAGAGTTAATAATAGCATAGACGTTGGACTAGCGTAAACGTGCCTCTATAAATAAAATTACTGAATTGAATTTGATATGCCATTACCTAAGTTAAATGTTCCTAGTTATAAAACAACATTACCATCTACTGGAACAAAGGTTACTTATAGACCATTTTTAGTAAAAGAAGAAAAACTCCTTTTGATCGCCACTGAAACTGGTGATTCAGAAGACATGGTTACCGCAATCAAAAAAATCATCACTGATTGTACTGATATTAAAGACGTTTCTTCTTTAGCTACTTTTGATATTGAATTTTTATTTCTTAAAATTCGCACATCATCTGTAGGTGAAAATGTTAATGTAACAATCACTTGCAATGATGATGGTGAAACTGAAGTTGATGTCACCATTCCTTTGGATGATATTAAAATTCATAAGACTAGGGGACATAAATCTGATATAAAATTGTCTGAGGATGTTGCAATCTCTATGGGATATCCTTCTATTGAGACATTCGTTATGATGAACTTTGACAATGGCACTAATCAGGTTGATCAAGTTTTTGAGATGGCAGCAACTTGCATTAAAACAATTTCTGATTCCAATCAAGTATATGATTGTAAAGATTTTCCCAAAGCAGAACTTCTTGAATTTTTTGATCAACTAAGCAGTAAGCAATTTTCGTTGATTCAAAATTTCTTTGAAACTATGCCTAAGTTATCTCATACAGTTAAGGTAACCAATCCTAATACTGGAGTTGAAAATGAGATCGTGCTTGAGGGATTAGCGAGTTTTTTCGCATAGGACTCCTTCACACCAATCTTCGTGCTTATTATGAGGGTAATTTTGCATTAATGCATCATCATAAATGGAATATAGAACATATTGATAATCTCATGCCCTGGGAAAAAGAAATTTATGTAAGTCTATTAGTTCAATTCCTTAAAGAAGAAGAAAAACGTATGAAGGAGCAGCAGGCAGCAAGTGGCTAACATTACCGCATACAAATTGGTCAGTCCAGAGGTATCTCAAAAGAGTACAGTTGTTAATGCGATAAATTTAAATACCTATGCTGTCAATAACTTAGGTGTTGCTGTCACTAGTATTGCAAATACTATCGGTGATCTCCAAGGGATTACTAACGAAAAATCAAAGATAGATAAAAAGAATCTTCTTATTGAAAGAAGGCAAGAAAGATTAGAAAAAGACAAGCAGGCAGAAAATTCTGAAGAAATAGGAAAAGGTAAACTTAATAAAAAAGACGAATCAAAATTAAAATCAGGATTAAAGAAAATCCCCAAAGGCGCATTTGGTTGGTTACAAAATTTCTTAGGTCCTCTTGGTTCATTACTCCTTGATATTGGTACATTTGCTCTTACAAAAGAGGCATTAGATTATTTTGCAGATCCAGAAAATCAAGTAAAGATTAGAACTTTCTTAGAAAGGTCTCAATTTGTATTTGATAAGATATCAGAGTTCTCTGGTCAAATCACATCTAAAGTCTCAGATGGACTAGATTTCATCTTTGGTAAAGAGACTACAATTGAACAAAGATTAGAAGCATTTGGTAAAATTGCTCTAGCAATTGGTGGAATGGGTGCCATTCTTATGGCAGCCAATGCACTTCCTGGTGGTAGAGATAGAGACTTTAATAGGAATAGAAATAGAAACAACTCTAGAAACAACTCTAGAAACAACGCTGCAAGGAATGCCCAAAGAGGAACGAATGCATTCCAGTCTGGGGCAAGAAGTTTTAACAGACCTGGTAGTTTCATACCAAGAAGTGATGCTGCAGGAAATCAAGTTGCTGGAAGAGGAGCTCAATATCAACAACAACTAAGCAGAGTTGCTAGACCAGGACAAAATCTTCCTGGAATGACACAACCTGTCAGACCAAGTAGGTTGGCAGGATTTAGGGCAAATCTTCAAACTGGTACTGCTAACGTTCCACTGTCTCCTGGTCTTCAGAGAGCAGCATTTAGAGCAGGTCCGCAAGCATCAAGACTTGCTAGGAGTGCTTCATCAGCAGCGAAGAATGCCATGGGTAGAATACCGTTTGTTGGTGCTCTCATCTCTGGTATCTACACATATTTTGAAGATGTCGATCCTCTAGATGGGGAACCTGATAGAAACTTAAGTAAAGCATTATTTGTAGCAGGTGGTACTGCTCTTGGTGGATTACTTGGTAGTTTTATTCCCATTCCTATTCTTGGTACTGCTCTTGGTGCTATCCTTGGTGAATATGTTGGCGAACTCATGTACATCCTCATCAAAGGGGATGGTCCTGGTGCAGTTGGAGCTAAGTTAAAGAAAGATATTCAAAAACTTTTTCAAGCAGGAAAAATATTTGTTGGTTGGGCAGGAGATGGATTTAGTAGATTGCTAGAGGGATTCCCAAAGATGAATATCTTTGGACAGAAAGTTCCTGATCCCTTCTTTATGATGAATCCTTTAAATATGCTTGATAAAGCAAAACTCATAGGAAAAGCATTCTTCTCTAGAGATACCATGAATCTCGAAGACAAGAAAGTTGGTGACAAAGTAACTATCGACGGTCAAGAAAAGTTATTTGCTGGTGATAATTATGGATTCCAATCACTAGAAGCATATAATAAATTAGTCAAAGATGGTGTTATTCCTCATCCTGCTGGCGAAGCACCTCCAATAGGTAAATCTAATGGTGGTCTTGTGCAACCTCAGCAGATGTTCCTTGGTGGTGTAGTTAAGAGTGTTGGTAATGCTATCAAAGGAGTTACAGGTGGGATTGGTAAGGCAGTTGGTAGTGTTGTTAATAATCCTATAGTGAGAAGTGTTGCATCATTCATTCCTGGTGCAGCACCTATCATGGCAGGAATTGGTATGGCATCTAACATCATGCAGGGCAATTTCAATATGGGTGATATTTTAGGTGCGGCAGGTAGTTTTATCCCTGGATTTGGTGCTGCTATGAGCAGTCCTTTTGGACAGATTGGGCAGAGTATTCTTTCTGGAAACTATATGGGTGCAATGGATCAGGGTCTCAGCATGGTTACATCTTCTCTTGGTATACCTTCTGGTATATCTGGTATTGCTAAAGCAGCAATTACTGGTGGAGATATGAGTGCAGGAATTGCTGAAACTGCAGCACAAGTTGGTGTTGACCCTAAAATTATCGGTGCAGTTAGTAGAGGAAATGATGCATTGTCTCAAGGTGGGTTGTCTGAAAGATATGTTATGCAAGAAGCAATCGAATTCTTACCAATTCCAATCGTCATAAAAGAGTTCCAACTTATTCCTCAAGCAGTACCAATAAATAATTCATCTAGTAATGCTGTCCATAGTGGAACTTCTACCTTAACGCAGAGAATGCAGTAATGGCAATTATATCTAAAACTAGTAAAATAAATTTTTACAAATTCGTTCAGGTAAAGAGACCTAGTGAAGGTTTACCAAAATCTGAGGTTAAATTAGTTGCTGCTCTTAATTCTAATACTACGGCAGTTAATAACTTAGGTAAAACTGTCAACTCATTGGCACTTATACTATCAGATCTTAAAACAATTTCATTATCTGATTTAGAACAAAAGCAAAAAAATCAGAAATCTTTTAAAGCAAAGTTTGCTAAAGAAAAAGCAGAAAGAAAAAATTTAGGATTTCTTGGAAATCTTGGAACAAATAAAGTTAAGGGTTTCTTTGAAAGTCTCTTAGGACTTCTTGGTAATTTATTTAAAATTTATATTGGAAAGAAAGTTTTAGACTGGATTGCAGATCCAGATAATAGAGCGACTGTCAAAACTGTTATTGGTGGTATCGTAACATTTGGCAAATTTTTGGTAAAATGGGCAGAATTTGGAATTTCAAATACCATTGACGGTTTATATGAATTGTTTAGTGGAGAAACTACTTGGTGGGAAAAAACTTTAGGATTTGGTAAAGCAATTATTGGTTTAGGTTCAATTTTATTAGGTGTTAGGTATCTTACTAATCCTCTTAAAATTATTAAGGATATTGGTACTAGTATTCGACTGCTGATTGCATTCACAAAGGGTAAAGGTGCTCTGGGTCTGCTTGGTAAGGTTGGTCTTGGTGCTGGTGCTCTCTGGTTACTCTCTGAGGGCGTAGCAACCCGTCCAGCAGGCGATGGTTCATTGATTGGCAATATGGATGCTAATGGTAAAACTTTAGGTGAAGAAGGGTATGATGCATCCACTAAAGGTAAACCGACAAAAGCAACCTTAGAAGCAAGAGGATTGTTAGAAGATGCAAAAGCACAGGGATATGTCCCAGAACGTGCTGCTGGTGGTTGGATTAATGGTCCTCAGTCTGGTTATCCTGTATCTTTAGATGGTGGTAGGAGCACATCATTCATTGGTCATGGTAAAGAGTATGTTGCTCGTAAAGCAGGAGGTGGAGCATTTGTTGTTCCATTCAATACTTCTGCGACTAAGAGAATGCCTGGACTTACCGAAAAGAGGATCGGTGAGGCACAGAAAGCAGGATTTAAATTACCTGGATTTGCTGCTGGTGGTAATTTAAATAAGCAAATTTACATGCATTGGACCGCTAGTAGATATAACTGGAAGAATGGTCCGTATCATACTACGGTTCAGGGTGATGGTTCCTTACATAAGCATAAAAAATATAATCAGTACACTGGTCATACCTGGCGCAGAAATACAGGAAACGTAGGTATTTCTGTTGCAGCAATGAAAGACTATAACTGGGATCGATATACTCCAAAGAAAAAACAACTTGAGGCAATGACTGCTGAAGCAGCAACTGTTGCTAAAGGTTGGGGATGGAAACCAAGTGATGTAAATATTAAACGTGTTATGACGCACGCAGAAGCAGCGTCAAACAAAGATGGTAGGAGACCAACTCCTAATTATGGTCCCACTTGGTGGGGTGGCACTGGAGAGCGTTCTGACTTACACAAACTTAAGAAAAGCGACCCTGATGGTGGTGGTGGTGATAAACTTCGTATGATGATGAAGAGATTCATGGGAATGACAAATCCTCCCGTACTGAATGAATCTGGTCCTGGTGCTGGTGACTCTGCTACTGGTGGAGGCAATAAAATGAATAGTGCTGAATATCAATTACTACAAAAACTGGTTTTGGCAGAAGCAAGCGGTGAAGGTGAATTAGGTATGGCATTAGTTGCTAGGTCTGTTCTAAACAGATCGGGTCTAGTTCAAACGGGTGCTGTTGGACCTGGAATATTCATGTCCAAGAGTGGTAGTATTAATGATATTATCTATGGAGCAGGTCCACAGTATTCACCTACTAAAGACGGTTCGCTTAATCGACAAAGGTCTGCAGGGGATATGGAAAAGGCGAAAAAGGCAATTGAGATGGCAAGAAATCCTGCAAGCCTTAGAGGTAGACTTGAGGCAAAGGGTAATATATCTCCTGAACAAATTAACTACTTGATGGCATCAACTGGATTTAGAAATTATGATGCTGCTTTCGTAGATCCCTCCCAACAGGTTAATGAGGTTAAGTTTGGCAATCATACATTCAATACTGCAAGTAACCCTGGATTAAAAACTGTAAACTCTGAAATTAATCCTGATGGAGGAACTGGCGGTGGTCCTCCTGGTAGTGGAAGTGATAGTATGGATAGGAGTAGTAATGATTTCGGTATGGATACTACACGTAATTATGTTGGTGGAAGTTTACTTGGATCAAAGTCCACCCGAGGTCAAACTTCAATGGGTGATTATTCACAAAATTCAACTGGAGTTAGATCTGGGCAAACTTTAAGTGGTACTAATATAAATTCAAGTGGGGGTACATCATCTCAACAGATGCAAGCAGCAACTCAACAACGTAATGATGCAAAGCAACGCATTTTACAATTTGCTCAACAAGGTGTTCAGATGACAGTATCCCAAGTTACACAGAATAATGCTAGTGCTGGTCAAATAGCACAGCAAGCAACATCTCTCATTGGAACAATGATGAATAATTCATCTAGTGGTGCCCCTGTTATGGCAGGCACTGGGTCTAAGATAGTAAATACTACTGCTGCAGTGTTGAATTCTTTTAACAATCCACTTAAAGGTATTTTCAAATGACGTTAAACAGAGCAGAATCGGGTGAAGTATCGGTTCGCGTACAAGTATACCGTGATGGAGAGTTATTGGAGAATGCTCAGGGAGCATCTGATATCAATGAATTTGTAGTTGGTATTGAATTATATGAAAGTATTAGTTCTGCTACTCTTGAGGCAAAATTAGTCATTCAAGATAATGCTGGATTAATAAATCAATTTACAGGATCTGAATTATTTAAGATTAGTATTACTGGTAGTGTATATGATAATACTTATTTTATGAGAGCATATAATATTGAGTCTCGTTCAAAAATTAATCAGACTAGTGACGTATTCATCATGAATCTCACATCTGATGAATATATCAGAAACGAAGTCTCTAATGTATTTGGAAATAGTGAAGTAATTTTTAAAGAAACCAGTGCTAAGAAAATTATAGAAACTATCATAAAAAGTAATTTATATCTCAATTCAAAGAAAAGAGTATATGTAGAACAAAGTTTAAATAAGCATCAGTTTGTCATTCCAAACTGGAGACCATTTGATTGCATTTATTGGTTGTGTAGTCGTTCTATTAGAAACAACTCACCAGGAAAAAATCTACAAGGTGGATATGTATTTTTTGAAAACAGAATAGGATATCATTTTAAATCAGTTGACCAGATGATTGATGATGTTAATAACCAAAGTGCAGATACTGAAACCAATCCTAATGGAACGGAATCTTCTGCTAAGGTAAGACTTTACAAGTATGAGTATACTCCAAAAAATACCTCAGAAAATAAAATTTTAGAACAATTTAAGATTGAATCTATTACATTCCCTGAAGAAAAAAACTTTTTGATGGGATTGAGACATGGAACATGGTCTGGATTTAGTATTGGTTTAGATCCTGTTACTGTATCATCATCAAAAATGGGGGTGAGTACAGATTTAGCTGCTGATGCATATCGATATTCTATTAAAGACTCCTGGGGCAAGATGTCTCATCTTAAAGGTGGTAAAAATAAGAACCCCATTGAGAAGATGGATAAGGGTATTCAAGACATGATTGATTATCCCAAGAGAGTTCGTTATACAATTCTACCAAATCAAATTTTTGATCCTAAGTATAGCACAAATCCTCAAAAAAATTATGAACAATTAGTTGAACTTCAAGCATACCAATGGATGAGAATCGAATCAATTAAAAATGTTAAACTTCAAATTGTTGTTCCTGGAAACTTAGATTTGTATGCAGGATATGGTATAGAGGTTGTAATTCCATCTACAGCAAGAAGTGGAAAGACTACAAAAATTGATAAAAGATATAGTGGCAGATATTTAATTGCTGGAGTATCTCACAAAATTGTTAATAACAACATGGCAACAGAGTTGCTTTTATTGAAAGATTCTATACAATAATAAATAATTGTACACTAGGAGATAGTATGGACAGTATCGAGCAACACATTGAGAAGGATGTAGAAATCCTTAATGACCCTACAGTGTCACCTCAGACTAGGCGTCACATTGAAGGTGAACTGCATGAATTAGAAGAATATGCTGAGAATCATAAAAAAGAAATTGAAGCAGGTGATCATCACGATCCATCCTACTTAGAACTATTTTGTGATGCTAACCCATCAGAACCAGAATGTTTAGTCTACGAAGATTGACTTGACATTTATCAAAATCTTCATTAGAATAACACTGTGAGGGTTCAGAAAAACTATAAGCTTTATTATGAAACTTCAAGATTCCTTAGTTGGACATTGGACAAACAGACACCAGGCACAGTCAGATCCTACTAATTGGGTTTCTGTAGAAATTGTATGGAAACTTCATGAGGAAGGTTATCAATCCTGCAACTATAAACGGTGTGATGGTCCTGATTTTCCATATAGAAGGAAGAATCATAAATTTGTTGAGTTATCAGATGTCGAAGTTCTTGTTCAAAATTACCATTTAGACTGGACAAGACACGAAGATTGTGATATACTATTTACATTCGATGGCGATGCATGGCACGGGCAACTTGCTGGTGACAATTGCACTGGTTATCGAGGAGATAAAGTTATCTCTGAAATTCATGCTTACGGTGACAAGTTACATACATGTGATCGTGGTATTGATTTAAAAACAGGTGAAATGGTATGGGGCAGTACCGAACTGTATCGTTTCACCCGTATGCCTCCGTAGCTCAGTGGTAGAGCAGGGCTTTTGTAAAGCTCAGGTCGCAAGTTCAAATCTTGTCAGAGGCTCTCAATCCTCTATAGCTCAGTTGGTAGAGCAGGTGACTGTTAATCACCCTG
>Ga0098048_1000963_pt1 | contig 13065 bp, 13 predicted proteins | sample 13_taG_FD_75052 | JGI IMG/M metagenome (GOLD analysis project Ga0098048, IMG submission 75052) | Marine viral communities from the Subarctic Pacific Ocean - 13_ETSP_OMZ_AT15268 metaG | ecosystem: Environmental > Aquatic > Marine > Oceanic | place: Pacific Ocean | collected 2015-01-16 | reverse complement strand
TAGCCATCGCCTATGATGAGGATAAGTGGACTCCGAAGCCCTCCGGACTGTGTAAAAACTGGTGTCCGGTAGGACGGCACAACTGTGAATTTAACGGAGTCTAGTAATGATACAAGAACTGTCCATTGAGTACCTTATGGATTTAACTAACCAAGAATTGGTCGAGCTAACCGCCCGACAAGATTGCCTCACACCTTTAGAGCTAGAGTTAATGCACAGGCTAGAACAGTTCGTGGCGATGCACGGAGATTACCTACAGGAACCTATTCACTGATGGGTATGACGCCGGAAGGAAAAGTTAAGAAGAAGTGTAAAGAGTATCTCAAACAGATAGGTGCTTGGTACTACATGCCAGTGTCCAACGGTATGGGTCGGGTGGGATGCCCCGATATACTGGTGTGCTACAAAGGTTTGTTTATGGCCTTTGAGACCAAAGCCCCCGGCAAGATCAAGAACGTCACGCCTAACCAACAGCGTGAAATAACCGACATATTATCTGCTAACGGGTTAGCACTTGTTGTCGACGACGTAGAACAAATGAAGGAGGCAATACATGACAAAATCATCGAAGCAGGAATTGAAGACTAAGGCGGCTTACAACAAGAAGCCCAGTGTTCAGAAGAAACGCGTGGCGAATAACAAAGCACGCCGCGAAGCTATCCGCGATGGCCGAGCCACTAAGGGTGACGGCAAGGACGTGCACCACGTCAAGCCGCTCGACAAGGGCGGGAGCACGAAGAAATCAAACACCAAGGTGGTCAGTAAGAAGACGAACCGAGGTTGGCGAAAGAAGAACCCTGAGATGTACACAAAGAGAGGTAAGTAATGGACAACACAGAGGAGCGCGTATGGGCATACCTGCTGAAGCATCGAGCTACAGCCGACGCCAAAGATGTTTCACTAAACTGCGACGTAACGGTAGAAGAAGCACAAGGCTTTATCGACAAGATCAGTTCCCCCAACTGGAGACAGGTAGTTTCCACACGGGCACACAACGTCGGCAAGTCTGACTACTCCCAACACAACATCCAACCGTGGGACATATGGCTAGAGTATCGCCTTAACCCATGGGATGCAGACATTATCAAGCGTGTCCTACGCAAGAAGCCCGGCGAACGACGTCTCGACTACGAGAAGATTAAGCACGTGTGCGACGAACGCATTCGACAGATTGACGCCGGACTAGACGAGGACACAAACCATGCTGATATGGAAAAAGAAAAAAGCTCTGCTGCTTAAAAGTAGAGAGCCTGACCGCATAACAAATGTCATACCAACAGCTAAGCAGTTCACCGTTAAAGGTGTTCCGTACGTGGCAGTGCCACACAAGCTGACTGAAACTAAGGTTCTGCGTAACCTAGGGTACGAACCCCCTGCACCGATACGTGAGTACTACGATTGGCCGGGTCGCTTTAAGCCGTTCGATGCGCAACGTGAAGCCGCCGCTTTCCTGTCTATGTACGACAGGGCGTTTAACCTGAGCGAGCTAGGCACTGGCAAGTCGTTGGCGTCGCTATGGGCCTACGATTACCTACGCAGTATCGGTCATCTGAATAAGGTCTTAGTAGTTTCACCGCTGTCGACGCTTGAGCGTACGTGGGCTGATGAGGTGTTCCATCACTTCCCCCACCTAGAGTACGCCGTGTTGCACGGGTCGAAGCAGAAGCGCATCAAGCTCCTGAACACAGACGTCGACGTGTACATCATCAACCATGACGGCCTACAGATCATCGAGCCGTTGTTGGCAGAGCGTCCAGACATTGACCTCATCATCGTTGACGAGATCGCACAGGCCGCACGTAACGCAGGTACTGATCGGTGGAAGGCCATCAACAAAGTGGTCAACCGCCACAAGATCAAACGTGCCTGCTGGGGTATGACAGGCACACCGACGCCGAATGCGCCGACAGATGCGTGGGCACAGACACGTCTTATCTCACCAAACAACGTGCCGCCGTACTTCAATCGGTTCAAAGGTCAGGTGATGAAGCAGTTATCGCAGTTCACTTGGGTGCCCAAACCGGACGCAACTGACATCGTAAAGGATGTCATGCAACCATCTGTACGTTTTACTCGCGACGAATGTGTTGATTTACCACCGCTTATGTACGAGACTCGACAGGTGGGTTTAACCAAGGAACAAGACAAAGCCTACAAAGAGATGGTTGCCAAGATGCGCACCGAAGCTGAAGAAGGTGAGATCACGGCAGTCAACGAAGCGGTCAAGATGGGCAAGCTAGTACAGATTGCTTGTGGCGTTGTGTACTCCAACGATAAGCAGGAAGTCACCATTCCTTCCTCCCCCCGTGTCGAAGAGACCCGTGAGATCGTTCGTGCCGCAGAGGGTAAGGTGATTGTGTTTGTACCGTACGTAAGCTCGGTCAACATGGTTGCAGAAGAATTGAGTAAGGACTTCACCGTTGAGGTGATACATGGTGGAGTCAAAAAGGATGAGCGTGACCGTATATTCGGCGCGTTTCAGAAAGGCAAAGACCCGAAGGTTATCGTGGCGCAACCCGCCGCTATGTCCCACGGTCTGACGCTGACGTCTGCATCCACGATTGTGTGGTACTCATGCGTGACGTCTAACGAAGTCTTTGAGCAGGCGAACGGTCGGATCAATCGACCCGGCCAAAAGATGAATAACTTCATCATCATGCTTGAAGGCACACCAGTAGAGAAGCGTATCTATTCCCGTCTTCGCAATAAACAGAAGATGCAAGGTGCTCTGCTCGACGAGGTAAAAGCACATCGGGATTCTGTCATTGCTTGACAGGTGAACGTATATGAACTAATCTGTTTACAAGTAAACACATATAGAGGTAAAATTATGAACCTGCTAAGGCCGGAAGAAGTTAGCGAAAAACTGGGTATCACAAAGGCGGCGTTGCCAGCATTGCGCCGTCGGGAGACGAGCTTCCCCCAACCGATCAAGGTCTCACAGAAAGTCCTGCGGTGGGATGAAGCTGATATTGACAACTGGCTTAATTCTAAAAAGGAGAAAACAAATGGCGAAAATCTCAGAGTTGGATGACGTTTCTTTACTGAAATTGTTCATCGCTCTACGCGACCGTCGGACGCAACGCAAAGCTGCGTACACTGACGACGACGCGGGAGACAAAGGTAAACAGGACAAGATTGAAATCGAGTTCCTGCGCAGATTCCAAGACCGTGGGATAGACAATGTGTCTGCCCGAGAGATTGGCACTGCATACAAGACGACGCGTTCCTCTGCCACAGTAGGCGACTGGGATGCGTTACTAGATCACGTCAAAGAGTGTGAAGCATGGGAGATGCTTGAACGACGTGTAAACAAGACGGCTGTAGAACAATTTAAATCAGTCGAAGGAGACCTACCACCGGGCGTTAACTGGTCGGAAACACAGGTCGTCAACTTCCGCCGCAAATAGAAGAGGTATTCTTATGGCTAATGATATGGTCGCTATAACAGCGTCAAAACTACCTGCCCACCTACAGGGTAAAGTAAAAACCAATAACGTATTCGCTTCTGCGGTTGCAGTAGGCGGTTTCCCCCACGTGTCGATCAAAGGTAAGGTCTTCCACGTCACCCGTGGCGACGAACGCACCCTTGTAACTAAGGGCGAGGACGGTGATCCTGCGTCGTTCCTAGAGACAGTTATCGTAGCTGTGAACCCTAACAAGTCTAAGGTTTACTACGATAGTGGCTACGAGGAAGGCAGTCAGGCTAAGCCCACTTGCTACTCCAACAACGGTATAGCTCCTGCGGCGGATGCTGAACAGCCACAGGCTAAGAAGTGTGCGGCTTGCCCACACAGCCAATGGGGTTCTCGTATCACTGACAACGGCGGTAAAGGTAAGGCATGTGGCGACTCCATGCGCCTAGCGATTGCACCACCAGATCAACTGAATGACCCTATGTTGCTACGTGTACCTGCGGCGTCTCTCAAAACCTTAGGCCAGTACGGACAGCAGTTAGCCAAGCGGGGTGTAGAACCGCACCACGTGGTCACTAAGATCGGCTTCGACTACAATGTCGCACACCCTGCGCTGACGTTTAAGGCCGTACGGTTTGTTGAGGCACCCGAGCTTGAAGAGATCGAGGCGGTTCTTGTGGACGAGGAAGAAACAATCACTCAGATCACAGGGGTAAACAACCCGATCACAACCGAGGTGGAGCACAGAGCGGCGGCACCTGCGCCTACGATAGAAGCGCCCAAGCCCAAGCCTGCACCAGAGCCTGAGCCTGAGCCTGAGCCAGTGGTGGCCGCTAAGCCAGAACCGAAGCCAGAACCTGCAAAAGTTGACGACTACGACAGTATCGACGAAGCGCTAGATAATCTCGACTTCGACGACTAGCGCATGATGATCGCGAGTAACGGGGGTTCGCCCCCGTTATTTAACTGTTAACCCGTCAACATAATAGGTAACGGCATGGGTACATTAGAGTTCCTAAAGCTAGTGCTACCGTCGCAAGGGCAGACTGTCCTTGGTCTTGTTCAGATAAAGGACGACGGTGGTACATGGTTCAAATGGAAGAATTACCCCAGCGCGGAAGAGGCAGCTAGAGCAGCTTTGTTTTTCGACGGTAAAGGAGAGACCGTCTACTTCGGAGTAAACTCATTCGGCGACTGGTACACAGACGAGAAGTCCGGCAAACGGCGCATTCGTACTCAAGAAAACGTAGTGGCCTGTCGGTCACTCTTTGACGATTTCGATGTCGATGTAGACAAGAAAGATGCTTACGACACCAAGGACGAGGCGTTCGAGGGCGTCATTGAACTTGCTAAAACCCTACGTCTAACCCCTTCAATCGTTAATTCTGGCGGTGGCTACCACAGCTACATCCACTTAGACGAAGATATAACCACGGACGTGTGGGAAGAACTGTCCGCTATGAAGCGCGACATTACCATGCACCTTGGTATCAAAGCAGACCGCGCAGTAGACAGCGACACGGCTCGCATCCTGCGTCCAATCGGTGTGCACAATAGAAAGTATGATCCACCTCGACCTGTTGAACTACTCAAGCAGGGAAAGGTTTACTCAGTTGATAAGGTGCGGTCGGCGCTTGTTAACTTTATAAAAGACAACAACGTACAACCTGCTCCTACGACGCGCAAAGCCGCCGGTGTGAATCCGTTCGCCGCCGCCCTAGGGGACTACCCTGATAGCGACGCGGAGGCTGTAGCGCGAAACTGTGCGGCTGTACGTGAGTTTAGGGATAGCGGAGGCAACATACCGGAACCTCACTGGCATCGTGCTATAGGCGTCGTGAAGTTCTGTACGGATGGCGAAGCTAAGATACACGAGTGGAGTCAGGGCTACGAAGGCTACTCCCAGATAGAAACACAAGAGAAGATCGACGAGTGGAGCGTTGGCCCCACGTCCTGTGTCGAGATGGATCGGCACGTTGGCTGTATGGCTGACTGTCCGTTCAAAGATAAGTGTAAGTTCCCCCTACAACTGGGCTTTACAGAAGAAGCCGAGTCCGTCGCTGAGCCTAGCGTTGACGCTGACGACGAAGTTGATAACTCCACGACGGCGACGGGGTCAGTCATTGAGGGGCAGACCATCCCGTACTGGCCGCAGTCTGGCTACCGTTGGAACGGTTCTGCGTTGTCTCGTTCATACATAGATGAAGACGGTGTCGTACATTGGACGCCCTTTTGTCGCTCATTCATCTACCCGATTAACCGTATCCAAGACTCTGAAGGTACTTGGGTAATCCACTGGCGAGCACTTGAGAAGAACGGCAAGTGGCGTGAGTTCTTTATGCCCATGTCCGAGTTAGCCTCTACCGATATGATGGCCAAGACACTGGCATCTTACGAGGTGTTTCTCACTCGCTCTAAGAATGCGAGGAATTATATGGCAGAGTTTGCTGAAGGACTGATTGAGACGTTACAGGCTTGGCGTATCGAGACTAAGACATTCACACAGTTTGGTTGGCTGAAGGATCGTACGGGTTTCGTCATTGGCACGAAGCTGCTCACCGTCGACGACGAGCACGAGGTTCTGTGTGACCCTGCCATCCCAACCGACATAGCCCAAGACTTTGGTCGTAGTGGTACACTCGAAGAGTGGGTGGCTAACATAGACAAGCTGTACAACCGCCCCGGCGCGGAACCGTTCCAGTTCGCACTGTGCCATTCAATGGGTTCAGCCCTTGTTGAGTTGATGGGATCAAGTAACTGGCACGGCCTACCTCTGGCATTCACAGGGCATGGGGGTACAGGTAAGTCTACCGCCGCCAAGATCGCATGTGGCTTCTACGGCAACCCCGAGTACATGGAGAGACAGACCGGTGAGCAAGGCTCAACACTCAACGCGGCTATCAAACGTATCGCCATCATGGGTTCAGTACCTATGCTACTCGACGAGTTCTCTGGCAGATCGCCTGACGAGCTTACCCGAACAGGCTACGCACTGGCCAACGGTCGTGACAAAGAGCGTCTAGGCACCAATGGCAAGTTCAGCACAGTCGGCGGACAGTGGTTCAAAAATAGCTTCATCACATCCAATGACTCGATCATGGAGAGCATCAGCAAACTACCTGCTGGTTATAGAGTTGAAGCCACGCAACTACGTTTCTTTGAGGTGTCGTTACCTGCGGACTACAGGAACAACGTGTTCCCTGACATCACCCAAGAGTTCATCGAGAACCACATGGATAACGTGTACGGAGAGGCTTGTCGTCCGTTCATCCGCTTCATTATCAAGAACCAAGACTGGGTACGCCGCCAGATAGTATCGGCACGGAGCAAGTTTAACCCTGAGTCTGAGGAAGATAACAAAGAACGCTTCTACAGAGACACCATCGTCACGGCGTTGGTCGCAGGTAAGATCGCTGAGAAGCTAGGGCTTGTCTCGTTCGACATGAAGGCCATGAAGCAGTGGGCAATGCAACAAGTGCTCAAGATGCGCGAGAACCGTAAAGAAACAAACCTCGACATCAGCGAACACTTAGCCGCGTTCATCGCTACATTGCCCGGTCGTCTTATCATCACGAAACACTTCGGTGATAGCCGTGCTAAGGTCAAAGAACAGCCCATGGAAATGATGCGCGGTCCTGCTGTGGGCCGTGTGTGTACGGAAGACAAGAAGGTCTACGTCACAGTTAAGGCAATCTCTGACTGGTGTAAGGAACATGGCGTAGCCCCTGCCGCCATCCGCGAGGAACTGGATAGAGCAGGATACCTAGTCCACCAAGCCGACGGTACGTTCAACCCACGGATCACTCTGGGGTCTGGAACCACCGTGCCAAGTGGTCAGTCACGTTGCTACGAACTGAAGTACCTGAAATTCTTCGACGGCAAGGCGCTGTCAATCGTCAAGACAGACGAAGGAGTTGTAACTGAAACCCAATTAGACGGATAATAAAAATGGCAGAAGCAGTACAGATAATGAAAACTCTTACAAACCGTGTTGATGCAATGCTGAGAAACGCAGAGTTCAACAACCAACCGGGGCTAAAGCAGCAGTTGGAAGAGATCGGATTCTTACTAGAGATGTTGGAACCTAAACTTCCACCCATGGATGAACAACTGTAGCGGCTCCCACAATGAGGGCAGTAGTTATGGAAATTTTCGTAACGGTTTTAGTGGTCGCATCACTAGGCTGTTTATCCAAGGGGGCTTGGCTAATGCTGCAAGACTCCGAAGTTAAGCACAAAGTCCGCAAAGAACTGCAAGCGCAACACCCACACCTAAGCAGAGAACAGCTTAGGGACTTAACGTACAAAAAGCTAAACGAAATGGCACTTAATGACCAACGACATTGACCTTTCTATACCGCCAGAGCGTATCGTCGCTGCGTTGGAGAAAATCCAGCGTACGGCGACGCCTGCTATGAAAGCGTTTTTGATCTACCACATTAGAGTGCGAGGCGGTCAAGTGCCTCCAGCTTTTGAACAAGAGATGCCCCAGAGCCGTACCGCTCACGCTGTGTAGCATGGCCCATCAGGTCGGCGGCTAAGCGATCCGGCACATCAAGACTTAACAACCTGTCCTCGAAGCTATGTCGTAAGCCGTAGACAGTATGCTCCTCGCTCTCCAGCAACCCCTTCTGCCTCAAGTACCTATTCATATCATCAGAGAACCGATCTTTACCTGCGTATCGTGGAAACCCATCAGGGTGTCTGCGCATAGCAGTCAGAGATACACCCACCAGTGGCACGTCACGTTTAGACGATGCGTTCTTTAAGTCCCTGTACGTGTTAGGCCGTACCTTTATGTGAGGCACATTGTGCGTCAGACAAATATCTTCCGGCAACAACCCCGCCACTTCCGCAGGACGACACCCAGTGTTAATCAGCGTGAGGAATATATCTCTCGCCTCGTCGTTCGGCCCATCAACTGTAAGTAGCTTATCGCCTATCCAATCCAGCGAGAAAGGTGGCCTTGGGTTATCCTTTTCCTGAAACCTTAGCCCCTTGAACTGGTTCTGTAGCGGCAGTCGCTTCCTGTCTATCAACGTCTGGAACGATGCTGAGATGTACGTCATGTCTTTGTTGGCGCTGTTGGCTGTAAGTTTCTCGTCTACGATTCTGTTCTGCCACCAGTCGCGGAACTCAAGCGCATCGTCGCGCTCTACGCTCGCCATATCCACATCACCTAGCAATGCGATTAAGTTCTTAAAGGCTTTCTTGCGTGGGTTCTTCCACCGTCGTATCTGATCTTCTGACTTACCCAGCAACGTATCTTTCTGTAGCTCAAAGTACATTTCACTTATCTGCGACAGCTTGATTGTCGGCCTTTTGGCTGACCCGAGGACCGCACCACTGACGACAGGATCGTCGGCCTCACTTGGATTCAACGCTTCGATACGACGTAGAACTTCCTCTAACCCTCTACCCATTAACTCGTTTTCAGGACGATACCGTACGCCACGGGATGCGGCGATCTTGACCATAGCCTCGTATTTATCCGCGTCACCGGTGCCGTCGCATAGTGCGACCCAGTAGTTGTGCAGGCTCTCTTCTACATCAGGAATCTTACGAAGGGCTTCGCTCTGGCTATCTGTTTTCAGACACACCTTGACGAACTTACGCTTATCCCAAGCCGCGAAACGCTTCGGGACACGCTTGGTATAGTAGTATGTCTTACCTCGTAAAGTCAGTGCCATCCGCCAGTGGTAATCACAAATCCGCCACCGCACAAGTACAAAATGTTACCCAAAATGTTACCCAAAATAAGCACACGCCGGGGCACGTGATTGCCTAAGCCCCTGTTTTTATTGAGTAAATTGTGAGGAATGTGGCGGAGGAGGTGGGATTCGTTATATCTGTTAACGCGTTTAATAACAACAACTTAACAAGTTGTAAATTGCAAATGTTACCCAAGATGTTACCCAAAAAAAGGCCCGACCTGAAAGGAGACAAGCCGGGCCTAGGGGAGTCACAGACTGGGAGAAGGGTCGTGACTTGGCGAGGTAACTCTATTCAAACCGTCGTTGCGCTCTTCGTTCTCTCCTTGTTTGTTGGTAGGGCGCTCTAATCAAACTTGATACCGACTGGCGTCTAAGTGTTTTGCGATCTCTACCAAAGAAGGGTCGCACCCTGTCTTTAGCGTCCTGCAACTCTCGGAACTCAGTCCTTATCTCACTCATCTTGCCACGTTGGTTTGCGCTTTTAGCGTCGATGTACTCCCGTCGCATACGGCTAGTCTCTTCGCTAAAGTACTGCTCTAATTCGTACTGCTGGCTTCTTGTCCATTTAATCTTGTTTATGTCACTAGCCGGTAGTCCTATGGAGTTGACAAAAAGACTCCAAACATTGACGTCACGAGGGTCTACAACCACATCGCCGTTCTTAAAGGAAACACCTTCGGTAGCTATTCTATACGACTCCACCGCCGAACGTATACCCTTTGGCACCATGTACTCGGTGCCTTTTAGGACGTCGCCTTGTCCAAAATACTCGGCGGAACGCGTGAAGTTAATCATCGTAGTTCCAGCGGGGCCAGCGGCGATGTTAAAGACTAGGTCTTTTATGCCGTCTTCAGACACGTCGTACTCTAGGTACGGGAACGGATCGAAGATTTTCGCTTGGCTCAGCTTGGTATTCATATCAAGGCCAATGAAGTTGAACGCGCCACGGGCTAGGACATCTCCCATCACACCGTCTACGTTTGCGCGTATCCAACGCTCTAGGTCTTGTGGCTCATCTTCACCGTTAACTGCGGCGAGAACGTAGGGAGCGATAGTCGAGACAAGCGGTACGCCTGCGGCACCTGCGAAGATACCGGCGTGGGCTAACATGTACCCCAATGTACGACCGCCCATTGCTCGCATCTCAGGAGACTCACCCTTGAACGCTTGCTTCGCTGAGTTTGTGTAGGCCCAAGCCATCATCAACTGGTACTTACGGTATTGGGTGGTCAACTTAGGCAACTTTTTAATGACCAGCGGAGCATCCATACGAGAGAAGTTACCCTGCGTATCTTCGACAACGCTGATCGCGTACTCTGCTGGGGTCATGCCCTGACGCTTTGCCACCTGAGGGTTAGCTGAAGCCATATCATAAGCGGCTATCGCAGATGAGATACGGTTCTGGGCTTCTACATAACGCGCCACTTGGTACAGCTTGTGGGTTACTTTCCCCAGTTTGTCTGACAGTACGTTAAGCTCTTCGTATCCTGTGTTAAACCGGTCGAACGAGGACAAGTCTTCTTCCATACCGACGTCGAGCAGGTTACGTAGCTGTAGTTCCTCCAACAACGCTCGGTACTGCGGCGGTGCTTGCTCTAGGTCAATCTCCGTCTCAAGCGTCTTTGTCATCTTGGAGGCTTTGAGAGATATTTTGTACCCCTGCGTTAGCTTATTCCACGCACCTGCGTAGTCCCCAAAGTCACCTGCCAACCGTGGAACAGTAACCATTGCTGGCTGCGTCGCGTTAGTAACGTGGTATCCCACGCTAGAGGTCAGCATGTAGACAGAGTTGAGTGCCGCAATCCGGTCTTGGATACGCTGAAACGCCGTATCTTGGTACACCAGTGTGTCTTTGTAATGACTGACCAACATGTTGTAGACAGGCTTCAGCGCTTCTGGGTCTTTGTCTGATTGCTTCTGAGCCTCTGACAGCGCAGTGTTTATCTCAGCACCATGCTCCATCGTAGAGATCATAGCGGCTTCAGCACGCGCATGTGAGAGGAACGAGCGGATCATATTCGGTTCGTAACCCGCACGGTTCTTACGTTTAGCTCCAGACATACGAGCGTCACGCTCATCCAGAGAGTCAAAGTACATATCTCGGATCATGTCAGCGAACGCTTGCTTAGACCCTTTGTCTATCTGCGCATTGTCTGCGGCCTTTAGTGCACCCAGTACCCGCTGGAACACCTCCGCATTGGTAACACGGTCTGACATTAGGTCTTCTGTGCGTTGAGACGGCACAGCGTAGGCGTAGTTCTCGGCGTTCTGCTCTGTAAATTTCTTGGCGGCACCCATCGTGTCAAAGAAACTGACCACGTAGTGCTCTTGGCTAGACTTCATCTCGTCTATCTTCTTGCGAGACGCCGTCGTTGATTCCTGTTCGTTAGCCGCTTCAGCGTCGAGCAGCGCTTGCGACTTCAGTACTCCGGCGTAATTACCGAAACGCTTCAACGGCGCATACGGCCCTTCTAGCTCGGCAGCGCTAAAGAACGTATCAGGCACACCTAACTGCTTAGCCACTTCTTGCTTCCGCTGGCGCATGTTTTCGCCGTGCTGGAACACATCCCGCACTAAGCCTTGTTCTTCTGCGCTCAGTCTTTTGTACGCAGCGGCCATGACCGGGTCTACCGTTACGGTCTTACCCGTGATCTGTGGATCGTAGCCCCACTTCTGGTAGAAAGTAGACTTACTGATGAAGTCGTTAACCGCCGCTAGACGCTCAGGTTTTAGCTCTCTCGCACGTACGGCAATTGCTTCCACCTGACGGCGAATGTCTTGTCGGGTTTTGTCTGCCTCTTTTATAGCTTGGTACATAGTACCTGCCGCTGGCATACGCCCCTTCACCTCACGCACAAACTGGTGCAAGAACTTCAACGAGTCCGCGCCCTGTCGCGCAACTTCAGAAACGTCGTCAACGAACTGCTTTCCACTGTCCCCGAACGTACTCCGCGCCCACTCTGCCGTGCGAGAGTTACTTTCTTGACCCTGTGGCGTAGGCTTCATCGAACCCGCCATCGCATCCGACTGGAACTCTGCGCCGTCATTCATCGGGTCGCGAAGGTTAGCATCTCTTACTTTGTCTAAGTACTCCACGAAGGCGTCGCTAGGCAGGTACTGTTTGTTAGCCAGCTTATCGTAGAAACTCTTCATAGCTTTACCCAGACGGGCAAAGAACTTCTCAACTACTGTAACCGGCGCTTTCTGCGTCGTTGCCCAGCGCGATGTCTGGTCGGCGTACCATTCGCTGAATGACTTCCAGTACGGGCCTACCTTGTTAAACGGGATGTCTGCCCCGACCTCAGTCGTCTTGCCTGTCTTTCTAGCTCGTAAAGACTTAACCAAATCTCTCGCTGTGGCGCTTGTCTGTGACCGTAGCCACTCGCCGTGTGCGTCCAGTAACGCCTGCTGTACTTCAGGCGACGCAGTATCGAATACCGCCTTCTGGTGTACGTGCCCCATCTCGTGGGCAATCGTTTCCAGTGTGGCGACTTTGGACGCCTGAGCGTCGAAGATTATATAGTGGCTACCGTCGGCTAGTTTTCGGGTAGAACCACGTTCGTTGCTGTTCAACGTACCAGAGCCAACGGCGCGGAGAGGGCCGGTGTAGTTAAGTTTGTCGGCCTTGGCATCATCCAAGGTAGTAACGTAAACGTCTACATCGAGTCCCAGTAAGTCTTTCCACTCTTGGACAACGCCCTGCATCTCAGGTGTTACGTTCTCCGAGAACGCTAGACCGTTACTGTAGGTAACAAACGGTGTTTCTTCGTGCACGCGCTGTGCTTCAGCTTCGGCGTCCTGCTTTGCTTTGATAAGGTCAGCGAGTTGCTCTTCCGTAAACTGGTCGCCGTTGTAGCTCTCCACATCGACGTTAGTGAACATCGAACCTTTGGCTGCTGAGTAAACTGGAGCACCTGTTTGTGCGCTGTAGCCACG
>Ga0098048_1000961_pt1 | contig 13110 bp, 14 predicted proteins | sample 13_taG_FD_75052 | JGI IMG/M metagenome (GOLD analysis project Ga0098048, IMG submission 75052) | Marine viral communities from the Subarctic Pacific Ocean - 13_ETSP_OMZ_AT15268 metaG | ecosystem: Environmental > Aquatic > Marine > Oceanic | place: Pacific Ocean | collected 2015-01-16 | reverse complement strand
TATGACCAGTATGACCAGTTGGACCAGTATGACCAGTTGGACCAGTATGACCAGTATGACCAGTATGACCAGTATGACCAGTTGGACCAGTATGACCAGTATGACCAGTATGACCAGTATGTATATTTGTTCCGCTAATGTCGCTTAAAAAATTTATATAAGAATTAGTTTGACCAACATTTTGTGATACAAGTAAATTATTAGATGTATTATAATTATTAGAAACTATATTATGTTTAGCAGAATAATTTAATCCTCCAAATTGTCTAAATGACATTTATATATATATAAATGTTTAAATAATTTATTATAACTCAATGTTAATCCAACAGATTTTTATCCCTAAGTATGTAGCGAAGACTTTTCAGTAAATCTTCAATGTATTAAACATAATATGATTTTAAAATAAATTAATAGCAGATGTAGTTTTTCTTCCTAATGTTCGATTTCTGGGTTTAGACTTTGATCTATGTTTAGAAGATGTAGATTTATTTTTTTTATAAACTCTATGCGTTATATGACTTTTATGACGTCTATGGTTTTTAGATTTTTTATGATGTTTTAAAGTTGATGAATTTCTATTTATTTCATTAATAGTCAAAGGTATAATAAGCTCTTCACCATTTAATGGGCTAGAAATACGCGTAATATTATTTTCTTGGCGATATTCTGGTTTTCTATCTTTAAATTTAGATGTAGGAAGTTCAATATACAAAGGTTCATCATTATAATAAGATTCTTGAAAATCCATTTTAAGTCTCTTATCAATGGGTATATTAACGCTTTGTATATTTAAAATATTTGCTAAATCTTGGTTATCTAAAGAAAAATCAAAATGTTTGCGTTTACCATCAGTATTTGTATCAACAGATAAATTGGCTATATCTCCATCATAATCAGCATCCCATTTAACTTGATTAACGTGATTATGATTATTATCATGAATAATAGTTTTAGTAATTCCTTGATTTTTAATATAGGTATTAAGCATCTTTATATTAAAATTATATTATTTTTTAAGTAAAATAGAAGACAATAAAATATTAGGTATAATATGGAACTAAATTTTTCAGAGTTAGATAATACAAAAACCATGAATCCTTATGAATCATTTAATGATAATTTATACGAAAATCATATTGGAGAAAATTATTGGGAAAAGTCAAAAGAAGAAAAAAATCAAAATAAAAAGAAAAAGGTATCATTTAATGATATATTGTCAAATATGAATTTAGTAGTAAATAAACAAGGTGTATTACAATTTATGACACAAAATCCGGAAGAAACCCAAATACAAAATAGTTATAATCCTAATAAATTTTCACAACAACAATATCAAGAACAACAATATCAAGAACAACAATATCAAAAACCGCAATATCAAAAACAACAATATCAAAAACAACAATATCAAGAACAAAAATCACAACAAAATAAAAATTCACAACCTATAGATCCCACAGTTAAACATAGTTATATTTATAATAAATATTTTAAAGATTATACTGATATGAATATAGAAAAACATGAACCACGAGTACCAAAAACAATTGAAGAATATCATAAAATGTTATTATATGACAAAATAAAACAGACCGAACATAGAAAAATTATAGAAAAAGTAAAATCAAAAAAAATGATGTTTATATCAGAATCAAGTGGTAGTTCAAACCCAAGAAATGTACGTGCTAGTAAAAACAATTTACGCATGATGAATTTTAAATAAAATTTTGATAAGCATCTTCAGTTTGGATATAAATATTGGTTACAGGTGTTCTACATAATGGACATGATAGTTGTTGTCTATTTCCGCGATAATGTATTGATGCACATTCAGTGCAAAATTTATGAAGGCAATTAAATTGGCAAATTGTATCATTTTCGCGCATTTCCATACAAACACAACAATTACAATCTTCTTCAGAGATACAAAAATCTTGAACCTCAATAACAATTTCATTATAAGGTTCAGATTCAAATGGTATGAAATCGTCAGTTGCTAAGTTGTTATTTTCGAAGTTGTTATTTTCGAAGTTGTTATTTGCGATGTTATCATTTGGATTATTATATTCGTTGGTATCATTTGGATTATTATATTCGTTGGTATCATTTGGATTATTATATTCGTTTGTATTATTAAAATATATTATATTATTAAATAAACTTGGGTTTTGTGGTGTTCTATCAATAACCCAGTTAATATATATTTCTTGTCCCTCATCATCATTATTTATTTCCGGTAAATTATCAATGTCATTCATATATGCCATATTTAATAGTTTTATTATGTTTTATATTTTTATATATTTAAGTACTCAATTTTTTCTTTTAAAATAAAAAAACAATTTAAAGACAACAAAATATATATATTTGAGTTAGGTTAAAGTATTTTGATAATTACAAAAAACAACCTAACTACAAAATCCGGACTTAGCTCATTTGGCAGAGCATTTGACTGTAGTGGTTTTAACATCGTTTGTTATCAAAGGGTAGCTGGTTCGATTCCAGCAGTCCGGAAACTTTTAATATGTATTATTTGAATACTTATTAAAATATTACATTTCACCATCTTTTTTACATACATCAAAATCAAAATATGGGTCTGAACATTCTGAACCCGATAAACTAGCTTTTTCTTCTTTTTCCATGTTTAATTTTATATTATCTATATCATCACTACCAATTCCAAATAATTTAACTATTCGATTAGGTCTATTTAATTGTAATGTTTGTTCATCTTTAGAATAGTTAATTTTATCGTATTCCCCTCTTTCTAATTTATCATAGACTTCCATCTTGTTATAAATTTGTTCTGTAATATTTACATTCTCTTTTAAAAGAAAATTAGCTTTTTTAAGGTCTTTAATAGATTTTTTTCTTCTATCAATCTCATCTGAACGTTTTTTAGTTAATATTTTTTTTGTTTGTGTTAAATTATTAATAAGTTCGTATATATCATCAGTATCTACTTTTTTGGAAGAATTATCTTCTTCTATTTTATCTCTATATGGATTCATTATATCTAGTATAAATTTATTTATATATCTTGGGTCAGTTAATTTGTCTTTAATACCAAACCCACAACAAAAAAAGCGCCTTATTTTCATTTTTTTATAATTTTCGGCGTTTTCCATTTCCTTCATATACATTTCATCTATCGTTGAAAATGAAGATTTTAATATAACAATATTTTCTTCATGTCTCCTTTTTTCACTTTCACATTCACTAATTCGCGTTTCAATTTGTCTTAATACTTTTTTATCTTTATCTTTAGTTTCTTTAGACTTTAAAACTTCAATCAAGTGGTTTTTTTCATTTTTCAAATCTTTAATTTTATTAATTTTTTTCTTTGTTATATCATTTATTTTTTTTATAATTAAAAATACATTTGTATTAAACATTATAGGATAGAATGTTCTTATTTTTTTTGGAACTATAAAACGATTTGTTTCTTTTATCTCTTCTATCTTTTTTTTTACATTTTCTAACTCTTGTTCAATTATTTCTTTCTTAGTGTTGTTAAAAAGCAATGTTTGCCCTGATAAAAATTCAATTTTTGTTTGTAATTTATCATATTGGTGTGATGTTATTTTATGAGCCTCTGCTGCTGCGTCAAGTTTTAAATAATTAACAATTGCTAGTAAAAATGCTATTAAACCATTTACACTTGCTATTAAATAAGCACCCCAATAATAGTCTTTTATAATAGCTGATAATACTGTTGCCGCTGTTGAGAGAAAAATAGAAGGCATCATTAATCTATTTAATTTATTTTCACAATATGATTTTGATTCCATATAAATGAGTTTTTGACCTCTTAAATAAGTTCCAATAATATCTAAAGAGCTAGACCAAGTTGTACTGTCATCAAAAAAATTTTGAAAAATTTTTTCTTCTACTTCTTTATATGTAAATTTTTTATATATATTTTTTATGTTATTACCATCAGTATCTATAACATTTCCTGATATATCATTTTCACTCGAATTATCATCTGCTTGTGGTATAACACCTGGTATTCTGGGTAATTTATTATATGATTTATTCATTTCATCTTGATAAGATTGTCTACTAATTCTCTCTTGTCTACCAATTTTCTCTTGTGCTTTTACAAGAATTTTTTCTTGTGCTTTTACAAGAATTTTTTCTTTGTGTGTTTTTATTAATAATCTTCTTTTTTCTATAATTATTATTTTATCTCTTATTAATTTTTGTTGTTGTATTATTCTTTTTATTTTTTGTACTAATTCATCTTTTTGTTGTGATATTTCGTTACTCATTTCATTATTTTGTAATAATACTCTTTTTTTTTCTACTAATATTTGTTCTTCTTCTTTTAATAGTTTTTCATGGTCTACTAATACTAATTGTTGTTCTGTTAATAATCTATCTTCTTGGTTAATTTCTGTTATTATTTGTAAATCATATTGTTCTTCATCTTGTTCTTCATCTTGTTCTTCATCTTGTTCTTCATCTTGTTCTTCATCTTGTTCTTCATCTTCTTCTTCATTATATGTAACTATTTTTTCTGTGTTTTTTGTTATAGAATTAATTCGTTGTTCTGGACTATTTATATATCTTATATAATCATCAGAATTATCAGAATCATCATAATAAATATTTTTATTTTCCGAAATATTTATTTTAATATTGTTTTCTTGTTCTTGATTCATGTATTTAAAAAATATAATTTTAATAAAATATATACGTATTTTATATGGCTAAAACTCGAAAAAATGGTCGTGGTTCAACAACTCGTGGATGGAAAAACAAAAGCCCGGGTTATCACCAACGCACAATCATGTTAAAAAAATGTGGTAGAAAATGCTTTTTGGGACCAGATAAAAGCTATCCAATTTGTACAAAAAATACATGTAAAATAAATCCAAAAGGTGTTTACTCAGCATTTATCAGATCAAAACAATTTCATCGAAAAAATATATCTCAAAAAGCAAAAAAGATGCTCATTAAAATGGGAGTTAAACGTTAAAAATAAAATTGAATTATAGTTATATAAACATAATATATATATAATTTAAATAATATCAAAATGATTTCAAATGCTAATTTTACAGTTTCTGATGATTGGGGATGGTTTGTTGATATAGAAACTGAATTGTATACAAACATTATTGATAATCGTAATATAAAAGTAATGAATAAACTATATTCAATAAAAGAAGATTCTATTTATTATACGAAAAATTATAAAGATATTGAATCAAATTTAGATTTGTATCATAAAGAAAATGAAAAAGATATTGATAAACAAAATAAAATGTATTTTATATGTTCCACGACATTAATAACATCTGTATTAACGTATGCTATATTCTTTCTTATTTAAATTAATAAATTAACTCTTATTTAATCTAACATAATTAAGAAAATTATTAATTCCACAAATATTGTTGCCAAATAAAACACCACTAGGATCAATATTATACTTTAGAAATGGAGTAACAGAAGTATCAATTGTTACAGGAAAAGTATTACCAGATAAGTCTGATATAACAGGCGTATTACCACTTAAATCATTTAAATCTAATTTAGTATATAAATTTGTAAATAGTTGTGTCTTATCAAAATTAGAACAAGGATAAAAAGTTAAAGCATTAGCTCTTCTTAAAAGCAAAAGATTACTTTGAGAATATATATTTTTATTTGGATGACATATATTTGGCTTACAAAAAGAATATTTAGTTTTTTTTGTTTTTATGTAATCGCCAGCATTCATAGATTCATTTACTTGAGCAAACGAAGCTTTAGCAGAATAATTATTCGTAAATGGTCTTGACATATATTTTAATAAGATATTATTTAATAACAATTGATTTAAATAATATATTATATATAAATATAAATTATATGGATAACGACAACGATATTAAATGGAAGGATACTGTTAAATTTACTTTTCCTGTAAATGGTGGTAAAGTTATAAAAGTGTATGATGCTGATACAATTACAATAGCATCTAAGCTCCCTTATGATTCTTCTCCAATGTATAGATTATCTGTACGATTAAATGGTATAGATACCCCTGAGATTAAGGGAAAGGGTATATCAGATGAAGAAAAAAAAGCAGCTAAAGAGGCACGTGATTTTGTCTCCAATTTGGTGTTCAATAAATTTGTGAGATTAGAAAATGTTCAAAGTGAAAAATATGGTCGCATTTTAGCTGATGTATTTATTGATGATATTCATGTAAATGAACTATTAATTAAAGAACGTTATGCTGTCAAATATGACGGCGGAACAAAAAATAAACCAGAATCTTGGTCAAACTATAAACTAACCGGTAACATGTTATAAATCATAAACAACAGATAAGTTAAGACAAAAACTAAAATCCATATTATTTAAATCAACAATTCTGCCATATTCGTCAAGTAACTGAATATTCATAGTAGATAAATTTACTGGACCAAAATATTCACGTGGCGTTGTAACAATATTTAAATTGGTTTGCTGTAAAATATTAAATTGATTTGCTTGTAGAGAGATACGAGCTAATATATTTTTATTTAATACAGAGTTATTAAAAGCACTATAAAAATTATTATTAACATTATTATTATAATCATCTACAACTAAATAAAAATATCTTGGTCCAGTAAAATCAACAACACCTTCTGATACATAATTTGTAACTCCGGAATAAATACCATTTCTAAAGCCTAAATTCCAACCAAATTTGAGAGGCAAAGGTGTTCCACGGTCTTCAACACCGTTTCTATCATATTGAAAATTTAATTCGAGATTAGTTACAATACCTGTTCCATTAGGTCCAACCATTGTTTGTGCACTTCCTGTGGTGCTGTTCGTTAAATTTATAATAAATGAAATATAACTAAAAGGAGCACCAGCTAAAGATAATTGTGTAGTTACTATATCCATTATTGTTGTTTGGGTATAATTTCCATCTGGAATTTCTATTATAGTATTGTTTTCATTTACAGTTATACTAAAATAGTTATTGTTATATTGCTTTGAAATCATATAATAAGTTGTAGGTAATTCAACTGCTGCTAACTGCATCTTTAAAACATTATCTATATTTAATGGCAATTGAATAGTAAAATTACTTGCTGTTGTAGAGTAATAATTATCTCTGAATCTTGTATCAATATTTAAATTTTTTTTTATAGTTCTTTTCTTTATTGGATTAATAACACCAGGAAAAAATTCGCTGGGATATGATGATAAATATGGTTTATCCTGTCTAACTTGGACCATATGTTCGCCTTGATCTTCTAATTTTGATGATTTTAGTTCATAGCTTGTATTATAAAAATTCTCTATTTTTTCTTTAAGCGGTTTATTCTTAGGATTATCTTCACTTAATATAATATTTTTTGCTTTTGTTAAAAAATTAATAGTTAGAACCTTTGTGTCTTTATTTATTTCACTATTATTTATGATTGTATCCCTTAATTTTGATTCTTTTATTTCAACAATATTTCTGTCAAAATTAGGGGGTAATTCAAACATTTCAATTAATTCATCTCTTTTATAATTTTCAATATTTAAATCAAAGTTCATATATTATATACAGCAAATTTATTTAAGATATTTATTTTATTTAAGATATTAATTAAATTATTTAATTATTTAATTAATATATATGTCATACGCAAGACCATTGTATTATACTAATATTTCTGTATCAACTGGGCCAACTGGACCAACTGGACCAGCAGGATCAACTGTACCAACAGGTCCAACTGGCTCTACAGGTCCAACTGATTCTACAGGACCAACAGGACCAACTGGACCAACTGGACCAACTGGATCAACAGGACCAACAGGATCAACTGGATCAACAGGATCAACAGGACCAACAGGACCAACTGGACCAACTGGATCAACAGGACCAACAGGATCAACAGGACCAACAGGATCAACAGGATCAACAGGATCAACAGGACCAACAGGATCAACTGGACCAACAGGTAAAACAGGACCAACAGGTGAAACAGGACCAACAGGACCAACAGGACCAACAGGTGAAACAGGACCAACAGGACCAACAGGACCAACAGGACCAACAGGTGAAACAGGACCAACAGGTGAAACAGGACCAACAGGACCAACAGGACCAACAGGACCAACTGGACCAACAGGACCTCAACAAAATTTTTATACAAATTATACAATTACACAAATTACATCAATAACAGGAGGTACCGGTTTTAATATACCAGCATCAACAACAGACACAAATTATTACAATGTTTATCAAGTAAATACAACAAATGGTCCTCTTACTATAAATTTGCCATCTATTTCTTCATTAGATAATGGTGGTCTAAGAATACATTATATAGTAGATAATGCTGGAGAACTCTCCAATAATAATCTTATTATTGGAACGACAGGAGGAAATACTATAGGAGATCAAACATCGGCAACATTTGTTGTAGATTATTCATCAGTTCAAATAATGTCAAATAAAAGTGATAAATGGTTAATTATTTAATAAATTTCTTGCCATCCAATTGTTGCACTAAGTTTTGTAGAAGAATTATTATTATTAATATAAGTTGCAGTTAAAGCTAAAATATCAGAATTATTTTTTATATCAGATGTAAGCTGTAATAATTGAGTACTAAAAACTTCTCCAAGAGATGATATTGTATTTGTACCCTTTCCATAAAAATAACCTTGGTCTATAATAATTCCATTTGTAGAATTATATTCAGGAGGATTAATAGCATAATTAGCAACACTATAACTAGCATCGACATTGATCCAAGTTGGTATTGTACCTGTATAATCACCGGCTAAAAATAACACTAATTTAAATAAAATTAAATCGTTATTTGTTGAACAAATCATAGATGTTATTGTTGGAACAATATTCTGATTTAAATAATTTTTGTTTGCTCTATTACCTGTTAAAAATATTAGTGGTTCTTCAATATTTCCACTAACGTCAATTGTGGAATTACCAGTTGAAACGGCAAAAGGTCTTCCAACTGGTGTGTATCCACCTTCACTAATTACAGTTGAACAAATTTGTGTAAAACTATTTGCTGATAATGACGTATTAACATTATTATGTATTGAAAAACATATAGGTAAATTAATTGAACTTGTATATGGTTTAACTAAAGAATTTATATTTGTTACTTGATGACAATATTGTATTCTTCCATAGGCATAAAAACCAAAACGAACTCTACCAACACCTAACCATTCCATATCAATTACAAATAACTGTGTCATTTTAAAATCTAACTTTAAACCAGAAGATCCAGTTCCGTTCATCTTATCAATATTCCAAGAAGTTTGATTAATAGATGTAGATACGCCTTTATTTGCTATATTGACTGAATATATCCCATTACTATGTTGAAAATATAAACCATCATAAACAACTAATGTATTACCAGAAGGATCTTTATTTTTAAAATATCCTATTCTTGTTGTATAAGCATCATTTTTTGGATCTAATACTCCACTTGCCATAAATAATAATGATTTTCCTGGTTGATAAACACAATAATTTCTACTTTGGCTTATATAATAACCAGCTCCAGAAGCATCTATACTTAATTTTGACCCTGCATATATTCCAGTATAATTACCACTTGAATCACTACATATTTGTAAATTATTCTTTAAGAATAATGAATTACCAGAATTCTTACCAGGAAATCTAATATCTAGTAAAGTTGTAGGATTAGAAACTCTTAATTTGCCAAAAGCATCTAAAGTATTTTCTATATTATTATCAAAAACACTAATAGAAGTATTTTGTGTAATTGAACTATCTAAATTAGTACTTAAACGAGATGTAATTGTAAAATTTGCTGATGATGTTGTATAACTAATCTTATAATATTTTTTAATGATCAAATACGTTTTTGTAAAAACATTTGAAGCATCTGTAAAAACATTTGAAGTAAAATATGTATCTGTATATGGCGTTATCCATGTTGAATTATCATCTGAAAATTTAATTTGAATACCTCCTGCTGACGAATCAATATCACTTATTACGGTCAGTATTAATGTATTAAATCCTGTAGTAACTGTTGATAATCCATTAAACGATGTTAATGAAGAACCTTCTACACTATTATTATTATCAGTTTGTGTTAAAACTTGAGGCGTAAATGTCATTTTAATATATTAAAAATATATTTTAATTATAAAAAAAATATAATTAAAATTTATAAAATCAACTAATCTAACTTTATAAAATTTTTAAATAATTCACTCGGTTCACATATACTTAGTTATTTTTTAACTGATTACTGTCAGCCAATTATACCACTTATTTATATCATTATATTCATCATCTTTTTTTCCAGCGAATAACTTATCAGTATATGGTTTCAAATTTTTTTTGTTTGATTTATTCAAAAGTTTTTTGAACAATTCATTAATTACACTATGTGTACCTTTTAATTTTGAATCAAGTTCCTTCAGTTTTTCTGTTTGTTCCTGAATAGTTTTTGACTGCGATTCAATTAAATTTTCCAAATGGCGTCCATTTTCAACGACTTGGTGAATGTTCATCATGGTGCGCTGAATTGGATTATTGTTTTTTAAACACAGCCAATATTCAAATTGTGAAACCTGAAGTTTATATGGTTGTCCAGAAGCAATGGTTTTCCAAAAGACATAGTTTTCCATATAGATAAAATATTCCAAATGTTTCTCAAAGTGAACAAAAGCGGACCTTACAACTTCGTCAACCCTTTCGGCGAAACCTGGTTTCTTATTAATTTGTGTAAAATCGACGTGGGTAACAGTTCCAATATTACATTTATTGAAATACCATTTTATATATTCCACAGTATGCTCATTTGAAATGCGGGGAATGTAAATGCTAAAAGTACTCATGGTCAATTACCTTGTTTTAGTTTTATTTTTATTTAATATAAAATAATTTGTTTCAATTTTTTATTTATTCATTTGTTTTTAAAATTAATCATATAAAAAAAGAAGATGAAATAAGCAGTTTCAATGAAAAAAGGACACAAATTTTATTTATCGGTTACAAAATTACAGAATACAACTCTACTTTTTTATTTCTTTGCGTTACATTTTATAGTCAATCTATCTATTTTTATCTTTTAATAAGGATAATACTCTGAATCCCGGGATAATTTTTCTTCGTCTGGAAACATGCCCATTTGGCCCATTTGGAGAAGCATATGATAACCCTGTGTGATCGTGTCAATTTTATTATCATAGTAATCATCAACCCATTTGGCCTTTTCTTCTTCAGACATATTTGCTGTCACTTCAGAAATATAGGCTTCTTCCTCAGCGCGGCGGATATTCTCTTGATTTTTGTCTTCTTTCTCCATATTGGTTTCAAGCTGTTCCTCTTCTTCTTTGACACTAAGATTGTAGGTCATATCATCATCATTAGTATATACATAGTCATCCCAACCAGAAGTGTCCCATTGTTTTTGTTTATCGTTTTCTGTTAGAGTTTTTTCTACTATATTTGGTGTTGGTCTTACCTGTTGTCTTACCTGTGGGTTCTCAGTAATTGGTTGCTCAACAACAATTGTGTTACGATTAACGGTGTTCAAGTCAAACGACATTTTGTTACTTGATGCGATTTTAAATGCTTGATATAATTGTAGGGGTATGTCTTTTATACAAATGTATAAAAGTATTTCAATTTTTTTTAGTATAAATTAAAAATGATTGAAACTTAAAATTTATATTTTTTGAATATTATTGGTTTTAAATTAATCATACTAAAAAGAATATGAAATAAGCAAATTCAATGAAAAAAGGATAGCAAAAATTTTATTTATCGGTTACAAAATTACAGAATACAACTCTACTTTTTTATTTCTTTGCGTTACATGTCATAGTCGTCTATCTTAGTTTAGTATATACCTAATTCGTCTGAGAGCATTTCAATTTGGCGATAACTGTAATCCGCCAACCATCCATCCTTTTCTTCTTCAGACATATTTGCAGTCTGTTCAGAAATATAGGCTTCTTGCTCAGCGCGGCGAATATTCTCTTGATTTTCATAGACCTCTTCTTCAAGCTGTTCCATATACCATTTACGATCTTCTTCTTCGATAATGTCATAGTCATCATTAGTATATATATTCCAACCAGAAGTGTCCCATTTTTCAGTCATGTTCTCCATATGCTTTTCTTCGGCAATTCTGCGCAATTCAGATTTACGCTTAGCCTTCGCTTGACGTCTGACTTCGCGCTCCAAATACGCTTTGTGGTCAGCTTCCTTTTTGATGGCTACCTTATTGTTAATGTATGTGATTTTTTCCGCATCTGGCACCAAATCCTTGCTTCCAGGAAGTAGGGGAAATTCGGCATTGTACATGTCGATTTTTTTCTGGCGTTTTTGCTCCCATTGCGCTCGTTTCTCGTTTTCTCTTCGAGTTTTGTCTACTCTATTTGGCATTGGTCTTACCTGTTGTCTTACCTGTGGGTTCTCAATAATTGGTTGATCAACAACCTTTGTGTTACGCTTAATGGTAGTCCAGTCAAACGACATTATTACTTGGTGCGATTTTGAATGCTTGATGTAATTGTAGGTTTGTCTTTATACAAATGTATAAAAGTATTTCAATTTTTTAATTTTAGCAAATAAAAAGTATTAAACTTAAAATTTATATTTTTTAAAATATTATTAGTTTTTTAATTAAATAAAAATAAAGTGAAAAAAGAGTTTATTTATCAAATGATATCATCTTTTAATTTTAATTAATTTATTCAATTAAATATTACAAACTATCTATTTATATCATTAATCATATAATAACCACTCTTCTAATCTTGGATAAAACATTCATTTCTTACCTGTCTTACCTGTGTTTTTGGCTGTGCTGTGGAATCGGTTTCAGCTACCGGAACTGGAAATCTATGTTGTTGGCATGTTAAGAACCTGGGTAGTTTGGGATACTTTATACCGGTATTATGTTCCGACGATATACTATCAATTGTAGACGATAGCCAATCGTGAAAACAGGTATGAACTTGCTCAGACACTTGCTCAGGAACTTGCTCAGACACTTGCTCAGACACTTGCTCAGACACTTGCTCAGACACTTGCTCAGACACTTGCTCAGACACTTGCTCAGACACTTGCTCAGACACTTG
>Ga0098048_1000959_pt1 | contig 13129 bp, 17 predicted proteins | sample 13_taG_FD_75052 | JGI IMG/M metagenome (GOLD analysis project Ga0098048, IMG submission 75052) | Marine viral communities from the Subarctic Pacific Ocean - 13_ETSP_OMZ_AT15268 metaG | ecosystem: Environmental > Aquatic > Marine > Oceanic | place: Pacific Ocean | collected 2015-01-16 | reverse complement strand
TAGTTAAAGTGATAGTTTTCATAAAGCATTTAATTTAAGTTTAGCATTATTGCTACCGACCGGCGAACCGGTCACGCTCAGAGCCTAAAGCCTATTTAAAGTCCCCCTGAGGACTGATTACCTAGCAAGGTATACCAACGTGCTCATCTATATCGTACGTAGCTATACGCAAGGTCTCGCAGATGAGTTGCTCTTTGCCGATGTCAACAGCTACCTTGTACACCTTGCCGTTGGGCATTTGGTACGTAGCATAGGTATCGTTATGGTCTTTACCTGATAACCTGCTTTCCTTGAAAGAACGCTTCACATTACGACCCGTAAGTAAGCACTCACGCCAAGCCTGATTGCGGTAGATGAGACCTACACGTGTAAAGGCAAAGTGCTCATCATCACGAATCGGTAATAGGTCAACTAAGCGGTCAGCAAGTTTAACAATCTCAGGTCTTACCTGAGCGAACGATTTGAAATCTTTTTCCTTGATAGTCATAAAGCATTTAATTTAAGTTATAGACCCCCGTAGGGGTTTCGCCCTATAAGGGCTCATCAGTATAACTGAGCGCGTTATCAGGTAAGCATCTCAAATGCCTTTGCACGACCCTCAAATGTATTACTGAACCAACTAGCACCTGACCATCCAATAGTGCTTACAGCTATGCTATCATCGTTTCTATCGTGAAAGCATTTAACAGCGTAATCTTGATTGAGGTAAGGATTGTTGGTGAAGTCAACAATGAATGATTCGTTAGCAACATTGTTTAGTGCGTTAGCAATCTCTTTCGTTTGAGTGAATTTGTAAGTTGTCATAAAGCAAATATTTAAATGGTTATTGAGCAAATGTACAATACAGCTACCATATACACAAGCATATCAACAAAGTAATTAACACTGAGCCATACAAAACCCCGACAACACTAGCCTCAGCAATGCAAAGTTTTTTTTAGGCAGTGTACCTAACCTTGCTATTCAGGGGCTCAATCAGGTATTATAGATGTGGAGATACGTGGGTAAATGTGTGGTAAAATGGGTGGGTGTGGATTGTTCTTACCTTACTCATAACTCAGGCGGAACGAACTAAGTCTCAAGCGGTTATCAGCATCAGGCTGAATCAGAACATCAAGTCAGAAAAGGTAAAAACCTGAGGATGAACAAGTTAGATCCAAGGGGGGTGGGGTAAACGTATCGACTTCGGGCTGACACTTTTATGATTCTAACATATATATAATCCCCACTCCAGATAGAACTCAACTCAAAAAACAGGGGGGTGTATTTAGGCTGTAATAAAAATGAATAGGGGGTATATAGATTGTGTTTAAGGGTATATTTTTGGGTGGGGCGTAGGTTGGTATGGTGTATAATTGTTTTGCGCTTTAAAAGCGCCCTACGGGATCAATAGTTTTGGGTTGCTGTAGAGAGGTGGATGATGCACAGCTAAATATAGAGTATAGTATACCTTTATACAGAGTTGTTCTGGTTGTTTGGGGTTGTAGGGGTGGGTGCGGCGTTGAGCGCCACCCCTATAAGAAGTTGTGTCGGTGAGTGATTGAGGAATTATGCTACCGACTGCTATCGTTTCTCTTTATGCAGTAAAGTTACAGCTTATTTTTGAGAATGTCAAGTCTGTTTTTACTGGGATGCAGGAGGTTTAGGCAAGCCTAAAACTCTTATGTACGTCAGGTTTAGGTAAGCCTAACAATATTAGCGTTATATTCTAGCTGTCAGACAGTTATGATATCTTTGCTATCTTTGTAGTCTATTGATAAGGCAACAAGATATGAAACTAAAGAAATACGGTAAGGGCGGAAAGTACGATATGTACCAAAAGGGTGGTGTTACACCACAAAAGAAACCAACTTACGGTCCACCAAAGCCACCGGGCTATAAGGAGCCTACAAAAGAAGAAAAGGAAGAGGCTCGTGGAGAACGTGAGTACTTAAAGCGCCGTAAGGAAGCTGAACGCGCATACCGTCAAGCTATTAAAGAAGGAGCTACTGAAGCTCAAGCTACTAAGATCGCAGAGAAGTATTTATCTCAAGGCGGTAAGATGTACTTAACTGGTGGTCAGGTAAAGCTTGATGCCAATAAGGACGGCAAGATCTCTGGATCTGACTTTAAGATGTTACGTGCAAAGAAGAAAAAGTAATGAAAGCTAAAAAGAAGTCTAAGGTTAACGAAGCTGGTAACTATACAAAGCCAGGAATGCGCAAGCGCTTGTTCAATAAGATTATGGCAGGCAGCAGAGGTGGTGATCCTGGTAAGTGGTCTGCACGTAAAGCTCAGCTGTTAGCTAAAGAATACAAAGCAGCAGGAGGAGGGTACAAGTAATGAACCTGAAGAAATCACAGAAGTCTTTAAAGGACTGGACCAAACAAAAATGGACCACTAGTGATGGTAAGCCCAGTAAAGGGAAGAAGAGATACTTGCCTAAGGCTGCTTGGGCTGCACTTACAGCTGCTGAAAAAGCCGCAACCAATAGAGCAAAAGCTAAAGGAAAGAAAAAGGGTAAGCAGTTTGTTGCTCAGCCTGAGGATATAGCTAAAAAAACTAAGAGATTCAGATAATGAAGCTAAAGAAGTCATACAATAAAGGGGGTGAGGTCATCGGTCCTAAAAAAGCCCCGAAGGTAACTAAGCTCTCTGACGGCTATATCAAGCAGCAAGAGAAATTTGCCAAGGTAGGATACAAGTCCTATATGGACAGACTCAAAAAAACAGGAAAGAAAGTATACGCTACCGACAAATTTAAAGCTGAAACCGCAGCAATGAAAAATATGTATACTGATTTAGATTACGCTTCACTTAGTCCTAAGGATAAGAAGTTTGTAGAGAACCACAAAAAGCAAGCTGCTAAATTTGCTACATCTTCAGTTTCTGGTCTAACTGTTGTAAAGAGAGAATGATGAAGGCTAAGAAATCTAAGACACACGAGATGGTAAAGGCTCCTTCCGGTTATCACTGGATGACTGAGAAGGGTCGTCATTATCTTATGGCACACGAAGGGAAGTTCGTTCCACACAAAGGTGGTAGCTTAGAGGCTAAATTTCGCGTGAAGAAGGCGCATTGATTTTAATATCTCCCTGCATTTTATTATAGAAACGAGCTACAAAGATTCTACCCTTCTGAGATAGGGCGTAGCGTATACGATAGTTCTCACCTAGCTCCTCACGAAAGAGGTGATCATTTTTCTCATTGTTAGGTGCGTATCTGTTAAAGTGCTTGTAGAGGTATCCTTTTTTTAACAGTGGATATATTATTGTCTTACTAGTACCCCATTTCTTATTGCCGTACTGCTCAGCAATCCAGTCTCTAGTCCAGAACTCTAGATCGTATACAAAAAGCATAAACCTTACCTGTGATTCATTGACATCATAGTTCGTGGACATATCCCTCATCACGGGGTGCCATAGCTTCAAATAGTTGTCTTTTATGAATTTATCATTGATGTATGAGAAGTCTCTAAACATCTTAGACTTCGCTACCCTGCCCTTTGGCATAAGCTGTAGAATTAAATTAGTATCTTTGTGCAAAGTTAACTAAATAAAACAGTATGGCTACATTAGCAGGTCAGAAGATCAAGGATAAATACGGCAACCTTCTACAAGCAGAGGGTGGATTGAGTTCTACAAAGAAGGTAGTTGAAGACGGATCTGGAAACGACTCAGCCTTAAAGCTGTCAACAACAGCGGTAGAGGTAAACGGCACTCTTTCTTTTACTTCAGCCCCCGCTACAGATTCTTCCGAACTTACAGCTTTGTTAATTGACTCAAACAACGACGTTGTAAAACGTGAGTTTTCATCTTCTGCATTTACAGGACAAGTATTTTCAAACCCTATGTGGGTGCTGAGACCTAGTGCAACGTATACATTAACAGCGTCGGCAGCTACACCAACGCAGGCAGCTGTAAGTAACGGCAGTAACACTTCTTCACACGAGGTAAATGATGCTGACAACCATTTTCAGACGAGCTCAACAACAACAGGAGCTGTTACTGTGCAGCAATCGGGTCTAGTTAAGATAGATGTAAACTTTATGCTGGAAATAACCTCTGGAAACACTGATATTATTGTAGATGTTATGGAGAAGCCCAGCGGTGGTTCTGCTGCTATTATACAATCTATAACAAGAGCGCACGCTTCTACAGGAAACACAGCTATTGGATTTTCTTTAGTTCGCCACGCTGAAGCAGACACAGATCTTTACTATACTGTTAGAAATTCTGGCGGTGGTGCATCTATCCTTGTTACATCTACCTTTATTTTAACTAAACTTGACTAATGACTGAAAAACAAAAGGACTGTATATTAGAAATTCAAGAGCTTATACAGGCTATTAACTCTGTAGTGTCTAAGTATGACCTAAAAGATGAGTTCTTAGCTTGTATATCTATCGGATTTTTAGATATGAGTACATCATATGAAGACGAAGAAGGTAATGAGCGTGCAGATATGAGTCTACTTTCTTCTTTTTCAGTTACTGATGAGGATGAGCTTGATGATTTGCTTTCGTATTGCTTAGAAGCCTACAGAGCTGATGCAGAGGATTCTAAAAAAGATCCATCAAATATAGATTATTGGATAAACTTATCACGAAGAGACGGAGATGTAAACTAAATCTCGTTTTCTTTACATAATTTAAATTAAAATGATTAGAAAAATTATTATTGGGGTAAACCCCCTTAAAGCTATGGCTTATTATATAGGTCAGAAGGCAGGAGAAAGTATTGTAGACACTATCGTGTTAGACGAAAAATACCTATACAAGTACGGGAAGGTGAAATACCTTATATACATAAAGCATCCAAGTGATGGTATTATGATGTGGAAATCTGTAGAAGATATGCCCGTGTTGTTAGAATACGACTGCGACTTTTCTTAATTAAACATAATTCAATTTAATATGAAAGCAATTTACGATTTCTTAGTGCGATTACCTGAGGCTTTTAACGACGAAGTTAAGGTAGGAGACACAACCCTTTACATCGATCCTAAATGGAACGAATTTGAAAACCGAAAAATGGAAGCCGAGATTGTAGCTGTACCTGAGAAATACGATACAGGAGCTAAGGTTGGCGATACACTATACTTTCATCATCACGTCCTTATTGCTGGAAACGGCAAAAGACAGCGTGTACAAGATGACATCTACTATGTCAAGTACAATCCCAACAATAGTCAGTCTACACAAGCCTACGCCTACAAGAACAAAGATGGCGATGTACAGCTGCTGTCAGAGTGGATATTCCTCGATCCAGAGGACCAGCCTGATGAAGCGGTTACAGAGAGCGGAATCATTACTGAGCTAAAGAAACCCGAATATAATCAATTCGGATATGTAGTGTATGACTCACCTGTAGTTAGAGACCTAGGTCTAAAAGCTGGTGATAAGGTGATGATTATGAAGCACGCGGACTACCGTATGAAGGTTGACGGAAAGGAAGTTTATCGCACGCATATTGATCATATCTACGCAACCGGATTTTAATGGGTCGTAAAAGAGTATTCAGCAGCGTTAAAGCCGGTGAAGAGCTGTTGGAAGCTATGGCTGAGGCTATAAGAAATATTACCGAAGAAATTAAGAGACCTATTGACACTGAACAAAGCGGATCAGGAAGGCGTGCTGAACTCAAAAGCATTAAGGAATCTGCGCTTGACGCAAAGGAGCTAATAACTGAGTATCAGAAATTAGAGACAATGATAAAAGAGCTTAAAGAAACTGGTAATATTGAAGGCGATCAAGACTTTGGTGGTGGCTTTAGTGAGAGATTTGCCAAGCGTTGATGGGTGTACTTAAAGACATAAAAGGATACGAGGACAAGGTTGTTAACATATGCCCTAAAGATAGTGAGGGTGAAGTTATAGAAATAGGTAACCTAGCTATACAGCTACCTCAACAGCCCGATTCTACACGTATACTCTATCACGACCTACCTAAAGAAGAGCAGCGCTGGAAGCGACAGGATATGCCAGTAGAGCTCGCACGTATAAGGTCTATGGATGAGTGGTATGATATGCCTAAAGAGTTTAAGAAAAAACACGAGCCGTACATACGTAGAGAATTTGACAGGCGAAATAATGGATTGTGGTTTTACAATAATGGTATACCTACATATATTACTGGTAAACATTATATGATGCTTCAGTGGAGTAAAATAGATGCTAGCTTCTACGGATATTATCTAAGCTTTCAAAGGGATATTATGATTCACCTTGAAGCTTGTTTTGTTGATCCTAGATGTGCTGGACAGATATATACTAAGTGTCGCCGTTCAGGATATACTAATGTAGCATCCTCAGTGCTAGATGACGTAGGCACCTCAACATATGATGTTACTGTAGGTATTATGTCTAAGACGGGTAAGGATGCTCAAGAAAACATCTTTATGAAAAAGGTTGTAGGTATGTATAGACATTACCCGTTTTTCTTTAAGCCTATACAGGATGGTACTACCAACCCACGTACAGAGCTAGCATTTCGTGAGCCGTCAAAGCGTATTACTAAAAAGAATAAAACTGCCGGAGGCGGTGAAGCACTTAATACAATTATTAATTGGCGTAACACTACGTCCAACGCATATGACGGTGAGAAGCTTAAGGTAATATTCATCGACGAGGCTGGTAAGTTTGAACGTCCTGAAGATATTCTAGAGGTATGGCGTATACAGCGTACCTGTTTAATGGTTGGTCGTAAGTTTGTAGGTAAGGCAATTGTAGGCTCTACGGTTAACCCGCTAGATAAAGGCGGTAGAAACTATCGTGACCTTTGGGATATGTCAGATCCTACTGAGCGTAATGCTAACGGACGCACAAAGAGTATGTTGTACAGGATATTTGTACCAGCATATGAGGCACTAGAAGGGTTCTTTGATCTTTATGGTAACCCTGTGATAGACGATCCTGAAGAACCTGTAGAGGGTATAGACGATGAGGTTATTGATATCGGTGCTAAAACATATTTAAAGAATGAGCGCAAAGCATTGTCCAACAATAGTAATGAGCTTAACGAAGTTATACGTCAGTTCCCATTTACCTCTGAGGAAGCATTTAGAGATTCTACTAAAGCCAGCTTGTTTAATATAGGTAAGATTTATGAGCAGGTAGAACACAATCAAGAGCTGTATCCCAACCCTGTAGTTAGAGGGAATTTTGTCTGGAACAATGGAGCTCAAGACACAGAGGTCTTATTTAGACCAGATCCAAACGGAAGGTTCAGGGTAGCCTGGTTACCGCCTGTAGAGCTTAGAAACAAAGTGTTATCCGAGAATGGAAAAAAAATACCTGGAAATAAACACTTAGGTTGTGGTGGTGTGGATAGCTATGATCTAGATGCTACAGTTGACGGCAGAGGATCTAAGGGTGCATATCACCTGTATAATAAATTCAATATAGATCACCCTTCTAATATGTTTGTATTAGAATATGCTTCACGTCCGCCACTGGCTAGAATTTTCTATGAAGATGTGCTTATGGCTGCTGTATACTATGGATACGAGATTCTTATAGAGAATAACAAATATGGTATTGCTAGATACTTTGAAAACAGAGGTTATGATGGTTACCTAATGGACAGACCGGAACACTTAAAGTCTACAGCTAGGGTAGCTGTAAAGACTAAAGGTATACCCTCTAACTCTCAAGATGTAATACAGGCTCACGCACAGTCTATTGAGGCATATATACACGAGCACATAGGTCTCAACGAGGCGGGTGACTATGGGCGTATGTATTTTGAAAGGACATTGGAAGACTGGATAAACTTTAAAATAGATAACCGTACCAAATATGACCTTACGATATCTTCAGGGCTGGCATTGCTTGCAGCGCAACGTGTAACAACGGAAAAGAAAAAGTCCGATTTCTCTAATAAACAGTTCTTCAGGAAGTTGAAACCAATCATACGTTAATATTCGTTATATTTGCAGTTGATAACGATTCAGCGAAAAGATGAATAAAAGTATGAAAGGAGGCTTTCCTAACCCGTTAGCCAAGGTAGAAGAAAAATTGAGCGAAAAGTATGGATTGCAATATGCAAAGGCTATGCTAGCTCAATGGGGTGGTCTAGATAATCAAAATAGTATTTACGGTAAAAGATATAAAGAGTTTGAAAGGGCTCGTGCATATGCTGCTGGTACTCAAGACACATCTATCTATAAACAGATTTTAAATAGCCTTGATCCAGACAATGGTGACGGGACTTTAATGTCTCTAGACTGGACTCCAGTGCCTATCGTTCCTAAGTTTGCTAAGATCGTCGTCAATAAAATCATATCTTCTTATCGTTATCCTCAAGTAGAAGCTGTTGATCCGTTATCACAAAGCGAAAAAGACGTTAAGAAAAGAAAAATTGCAGCTCGCATTGAAAACAAAGAGAAGTTTCAGGAAGCTAAAGCAGCAGGTCTAGAGGTAGATATTGATCCGGACCGTTTACCTGAGACACCTGAAGAGGCTGAGATATTTTTAGAGACAAATGTTAAAACAGACGCTGAGATCGCAGCGCAGTTAGGTACTCAAATGACCCTTAGCTGGAACAACTTTGATGAGCGTGTATATAGACGTGTAGTTGAAGATCTAGTTAGCTGTGGTATGGGTGTGTCTAAAAGAATTAATGATCCTAATTACGGTATCAGTCAAGAATATGTAGATCCAAAACTGTTCATTCATAATGTTACAGAGGACCCTACATTGTCTGACTTAATGTATGCAGGGCATATTAAGACTATGTCTATTAGCGAACTAAAAAGGTTTGCTGGTTCTACATTTACAGAAAAAGAGTATCAAAATATTGCACAAGGTGTAATGAATAAATACGGGAACGACCCTAGTGCTTTTGCACGCAGACAGGTAGGGGATACTGTAAATATACAGGATATGCCGTATGATGAATACAGTGTTCAAGTCCTAGATTTTGAGTTTATGTCTGTAGACTCTATGATATACGAGAAAAAGATGTCTCGCTTTGGCAATCAAGGTTTTTACTTTAAAGGTGAAAAGTGGGAAGTGCCAAAAAATTCTGTTTATGATCGCGACATTGTAAATATGAACAATGCTACTGTATATGGTGGTAGCTATATTATAGGCACTGATTATATGTACAATTATAAGCAGTGTAGCAACGTACCGAAAAACATTCACGACCTCACCCGTGCAAGATTATCGTATAGCGTTGTAGCAAACAACATTCGTAATATGATTCCCAAGTCGCTAGTATCTAGTGTTATTGGGTTTGCGGATCAACTACAGCTGTCACACTTGAAATTACAACAAGCTGTTGCTAAGGCTAAGCCGGATGGTATTATCATTGACATTGAGGGGTTAGAAAACGTTGATCTAGGAAGAGGCGGCGAACTTACACCGTTGCAGATACAGGATATCTATGAGCAGACTGGTGTAATGTACTACCGTAGTAAGAATCCAGAGGGTGGTTTCCAAAACCCTCCTATTCGTGAGATCAACAACAGTATTAGAAACATTAACGAGCTTATATCACTATACAATCACTACTTACGTATGATTCGTGATGCTACAGGTATCAATGAGGTTGTAGACGGAACAACACCTAAGGGTGAGGCTTTGGTTGGTGTAAATCAAATGGCTGTAAGCGCTTCTAACAACGCTTTATATGACATAACGAACTCAGCTATGATCTACTACCGTAGGGTTTGTGAGGACATCGTTAAATGCTTACAGATATTGCCTAATAAATCTGTGTTGTATCAGGTTTATGAAAAGGCTATTGGTAAAACCAATATGAGTGTTCTTAACAGCTTTAAGGACCTACCTATGTATAACTTTGGTGTTCGTGTACTAAGTGACCTCAGCGATGTTGATCGTCAGTATTTAGAGCAAAACATTCAGATTGCACTGTCTCAAAAAGAGATTGACTTAGAAGATGCTATTGCGATTCGTAACATCAAGGATATTGATCAAGCAGAGCGTCTGCTAATCATTCGTCGTAAGAAACGTATGGCTCAGCAGCAAGCTATGCAGCAAGCTAATATTCAAGCACAGTCTCAAGCTAATGCTCAAGCTGCTCAAGCGGGTATGCAGGCAGAAGTTCAGAAAGAACAAGTGTTAGCACAGCTAGAGATGCAGAAGAAACAAATGGAGTTTGAAATGAAGGCGCAGCTAGCTCAGATGGAGCATCAGATGCGTATGGAAATGGAGAAGCTCAAAGGAGAATACGGTATTGCAGAGCAACAAATTGAAAGCCGTGTAAAAAACTCAGCAGAGACAATGAAAGAAGACCGTAAGGATGAGCGTGTTAAAAAACAAGCGATAGAACAGTCCAAGTTATTGTCTCAGCGTCAAGGTAAGCGCGGTGAGTTGCCAAGTGATAAAGGCTCTGTAGATATTTGATAACCAGTAAATTAGTACATTTGCAATATGGCAACCAGCGTAAACTTAGACATAGCATCAAGAGTAGATATAACCTGTAGAAAGGGTGATACATTTACCTTAGAGTTAACTTTTAAAGATGAAGACGGAGAAGTTATTGACCTATCAACTGGATATGACTGGGTGATGCAGGTTCGTGAGTCTGATACCTCAACAACATTTGCCCTTAGCGGTGACTCGGATGATGAAAATGATAACGACTTTGGCTTTGTAAGCGATGCAAATGGTGTTCTGACTATTAGTTCTCCAGCTTCAATTATGGCAACTATAGATGGCGGAATCTACGTTTACGATTTACAGTCCGTCCAAGGTTCAACTATTGTGACTTGGATGTATGGAGTGTTTAAAGTAAACGAAGACGTAAGTGAGTAATAGTATACAAATACAAAGCGGTGCTAGTACTAGCATCTCCGTAAAGCAGACAGGGTACAACAAATCTACTGTTGTCAATCAACCTGTTAAAAATACCATTGACATTTCAGGTCTTAAGGGAGGTGGCGACCTTAGCTATGTTCATAATCAGACCACGGCTGCCAGCACCTGGAGCGTAACTCATAGTTTAATTAAAAAACCAGCTGTAATACTACTAGACGATGAGGGTTATGAGATAGAGGCTGATGTTCAGCACATTTCGGATAACTCAGTAATAATAACATTTAGCGAAGCTATAACAGGCACTGCTCACTTCAACTAAAAAGCAAATGGCAAAGAAGTTCTATACCGATATAAACCTTCTAAAAAATGAGCTACAGAATGCTGCTATACAGAATTTAGCAGAAGCTCCTGAAAGCCCAGTTGAAGGTCAGATATACTACGATACCGTAGATGACGAGATAAAGTATTGGAACGGTACTAACTGGGTTACTGTCGGCACTACAGGTAGTGAAGAAGGCGAGGGTATTACAATTACCGCTGACAACACAGACCCAGACTTCGGAGACATTGAGATCTCAATTAGAAACGCAGAAAACCTTACTGACGATACTGTAAGTAAGTGGGACGATACCAATGAGCAGTTTGTAGACAGCGTCATTACTAATGACGGCACTAACGTAGGTATTAATAACACTACACCTTCTGTTGCGCTTGATGTTACAGGAGACACTGTATTTTCAGGTGATTCAACATTCTTAGGTGGAGATTATATTGTAAAGCAACTTCCATCATTCAGTATGGGAGCAGGTGGTGTAAATGACGAATACTTAATCATTGCACAGCAATCCACAGCTATTCCTACTGAAGAGGAATTAGAAGAGGGAGAGAGTCTAGAGGATTACCATCAGGTTGTAACAGGAGTTACAGGTAGGATTTATTTTTCTAAGGGTAATAATACTACAGTAAACAATACTGGATACATAGAGATTGCAGCACAGACTTCTTTTGACTCTAACTCTTTAAACAACTTTGACCTTACAGAATTTAAGATTGTAGGGGATAACTTATTCTTCACGGAGATTGAGGAGATTGATGTTGATGGTGTAAAGTATTTAGCATTAAAAGCTTCTCCAAGCGTAGGTGCTTCTACCAATCACTTCTTCTTTGCAGGTATCCTTAGCGATGACGGAACAGATGTAAACATATTAACTCGTGTACGTGCATCAGACTCTACGATAACAGTTACAGACCCACAGCCTAGTGGATATCCTATCACGCCATATATCCGTCAGAATGAGAATGGGTATATAGGTGTTAATAGAGCAGAGCCTGTTTATTGGTTAGACGTAGATGCAGACAACATTAGAGTTGGGTTGCATACTATTGGTGCTGGGGCATCAACACAAAAAAATAATATAGCCATTGGTGAGGGTTCTATGGCAGCAGATGCTGGAGACGGATCTTTAGCTCTTGGTAAAAACTCATTGAATGTATCTACTGGGGCTGCTGTTGTTGGTCTTGGCGAGGATACATTACGATACTCTCCTGCCGCTTCTTATGCGCTGTCTGTAGGTGCAGGTGCGGGGATGCGAGATAACGCTACACAGAACACTTTTTTAGGTTCGTATGCTGGACCTTATTATACGGAGCTTACAGGTGGTTATAATACAATCGTGGGAGCTGTTGCTGGTATACTTATCGGTGGGACTTCCGAGCGTAACACTGCTATAGGTACAGGCGCTCTTTATGTAATGACTGAAGCTGATAACAACACAGCTATTGGTCAAGGTAGTTTGTATTCGTTAACTACAGGTTCTAACAACACAGCTTTAGGTCACGGTGCGGGTAATGGTGTAACTACAGGTTCTGACAACATATTCATTGGCAGGAATGTTAGCGGTATTACTACAGGTAGCAACAACGTTATCGTAGGTTCTGTGTCGGGTCTAAATGATTTATCCGATACTATTGTATTAGCTACAGGAAGCGGTAGTGAACGTATGCGTGTTGACTCTACAGGTAATGTCGGTATTGGTACTACTTCTCCAAACTACAAACTAGAAGTTCAAGGAACTTTAGGTATTACAGAATACCTATATCACAGTGGAGACAACAATACTTATTTAAGATTTTCAGGGGACCGTATTATTTTTCAAGCAGGCGGTTATGAAATGCTGCGGCTTATTGAGGGAGCTACAAGTGAAGTTGTAATTAATGAAGGAAGCCAAGATTTAAACTTTAGAGTAGAATCTGATACAGACACACACGCTTTATTTATCCAAGGCTCTGATGGTAGAGTAGGTATCGGAACTTCTACTCCTTCTGCTGACTTACACGTAGTTGGTGAGCTGTTAGGGAACACCGAT
>Ga0098048_1000958_pt1 | contig 13146 bp, 15 predicted proteins | sample 13_taG_FD_75052 | JGI IMG/M metagenome (GOLD analysis project Ga0098048, IMG submission 75052) | Marine viral communities from the Subarctic Pacific Ocean - 13_ETSP_OMZ_AT15268 metaG | ecosystem: Environmental > Aquatic > Marine > Oceanic | place: Pacific Ocean | collected 2015-01-16 | reverse complement strand
CACCCTCATCATCTAAATCTTCATCAAAAGAATAATCATCCATTAAGGTTTCAATATCCTCCTCATCAAGACCATCCTCAGTGGCACGTAAATAATCTTTAAGTAAAGAATCAGGATCAGATTCATCAAAGTCTTTTTGTAGCTCTACAAAATCTTTAATACCTCTACCTGTGTCTTTTTTATATTTAAAGTAAGCAGCGACATCTTCAGGTAATTCTTCCTGAGTTTCTCGCTGACTCATTAACTCATCAAATGAATTAATTTCTTTATTATATCTTTTTCCAATATATGAAAGAACGTCTTTCTCGTTTAATTCAACTTTTTGCTCTTCAGCTTTTGGCTCTTCAGCTTTTGGCTCTTCAGCTTTTGGTTGATCATCATTAATCTTTTCTTCATGCTTATCTAAAAGCTCTTGTTCTACCTGTTGAACTGATTTTTCCTCTGCTACGTTTACTTCTTTTACTGTAAATTCCATATGATTAAATTTAATTATTACAAATATAAGAAAAAAATAATACCGTTTTTAGACATTATCTAGGGTCAAACTCAGCTAAGTCAAAACCATCAAGGCTATCTTCATTTGACTCAAAGTTTACTGGTGGTAAATTATTTTTTCTTTGTTGTATTAGTTTTGATTGCTCAGTATTTGCTTGGCTAATTCTTTTAGATTTAGCTCCTTCTCTTTCAATTTCCCTTTTAGATAACGCTTCAGCTTCCATGTTTCTTAATTGTAAGTTGTAGTTAAATTCTTCTTGCATTAACTTACTTTTAAGCATAGCCTCATTGTTTTGCTTTTCAATCTCAAAAGCTATCTCAGCCTGTTTTAACTGCATTTTGCCTTGCATCTCAACCTGTTGAGCTTGCATTGTCATTTGCTGCTTCATCTCTTGAGACTTTAATTCCTGTTGAGCTTGCATTGCCTGAGCTTGCATTGCTTGTTGTTGTTGTTGTTCTTGTAGTGCTTTACGTTTTACTTTAAGTAATTGATTAGCAAGCTTAATGTTTTTAATCTCTCGTATATCGATAGCATCTTCTAGGTTAATATCTCCCTTAGATAATGCCATTTGTATATTCGCTTCAAGTTGAGCTTTTTGCTCTTCATCTGGAGCTATTTCAATAAAAATACCAAAGTCATAAATGTATAAGTCTTTTATCTGATTAAGTATACTAACGTTATACTTTCCTATAGCATTTGCAAAATCATCTTTAAAATCTGCATACTGTAATATATCAGCTACTCTGTAAGTAATTGCTTCAGCTAAACTTCTATATACATACAAAGAGCCTTCAAGTATATGTCTAGTCGCAACATTAGAATTTAACGCTGCTAACTTTTGTAAACCAACTAATGAATTAGGATCAGGAGTAGACGCATCTCTAGCTTCATTTAATCCTGTAACCTGCCTAATCATTCCTAAGTAGTGGTTATAATTAGCAATCAACATCTGTGTTTTACTTGCACCAGAACTTGACTGTAGTTCTTTAATTGGAATTTTTCCTTGATTATAGTCTCCATCCTGTGTATAACTTCTACCAATAACAGAACCTGTTTGGAAATATAATCGTAAGGCATCTTCTGGATTATAAGCGTTTCCTGTACCTAGGTCTACTTCATTCAATCCATCAGCATCAATATACACACCATCAGGTACGACTCTTGAAATAACTTGTTGCAGTTTTAAGTGAGTTATTTGTATTAGGTCTGCAAATGGAATCATACGCCTAGTTAAAGACTCAATAACCCCTTTATACATTCTAGGAGCTACTGCTACATAGTTTGGTAATGCGTGTTGTTGAGCGGATTTTGGTCTTACCATATTTTCAGCAAGTTCCCACTTTAAAAGAATATTTGTTCCCATAACCATAATACCCTCATACCATACATCAATGGTTTTTTCCATCTTTTCAAATCTTCCCTCCTCCATCATTTCGACTGGTGGATTGAATTGGTCATCTTTTTCTATAACCTTTGTTCCTCCATTTTCTAGTATCTTCTTTTTATAAACTACTTTTTTAGTGGTCTTATAATTAAAATACATTAATGTAACGGTGTCTCTATAAAAGATGTCATTCTCATAAAACTGAGCCACGTTATAATAATCATACCAACTCTGAGAATACTTTGATATTTCCTCTAAATCATCTTTGGTTAAAGACTGGTCAATTTTCATTAACTCGGTAATTGGAAGTGTTTTTATTTCACCCCAATAGAAACAGTCTTTAAAGTGTGGGTCTTCTGTATAACTATAAACAATATTTGCAGGGTCTACATATTTAAGTTCAACACCTGCTCCTGGCAAAAACTCATGCTTTGTACAACCAATACCTAAAACAGTCAAATCATAGTCAACTCTTTTTCTAATATCGTTGTAATGGTTTTCTGCAAAAATAGTATTAATAGCTTCCTCTTCAGCAATCTCTATGGCAGGCTTATATTTGAGCTGCATATATAGGTTCAACTCCTCATCAGTTTGAGGAAGGTCATCAGGATTCATTATAAAAGGATCAGCTCCTGTTTCTTTTTGAACAATTTGTAATATGTCTTTTGCTGCAGCCTGACCTTGTATCATGTCTTGATACTTACTTCTTTGAGCTTGTGACATTGCGTCTTCTGCATATGCCTTTACATCAAACAACCTGTCATTCATTCCGTTTACAACAACATCTACAAATTTTGGAATAATTGGGACTGGTGTCCAATCCAAGTTTAGATAACTTAAATCACCATCAACTGCTAATTCATTTTTATACTTAGCAACTGACTGCTCACCTCTAGCATAAAGACGAAGCCTGTAAAAATCTCTCCACTGGTTATAGTATCTACACTGGTTGCCATCTTTCTTAAACCACTCGTACTGAATAGCCTGACCTATTTGTAAGCCAAATTCCTCTGAAGCTTTTTCACTATCAGAAACAAACTGACTTGGAAACCCCACAGAAGAAACATTTATTTTTACGTCTTTCATTTATCTTATTATTTCACTACGACTTCCTTTATTGTTATACCTAGCAAAGTTAACAATAATATTTGATTGTTTTTTAACAGGTTGATAGAGGTGTCTTTGACAAGCCATTATAGCTAAACCTGAGCTAATAGATGCATCAAACTTAGTTCTATTGCTTATATCAAACCTTGCCCAATCTTCTAAAGTTCTACTAAAAGGCATATATCCCATTTCATCAGGACCAATCAAACCAATGTTAGATTCAATGTAAGACTCAATAGCTGCTGCGTGAGCCTGCTTTACTGCCTCGCTTGAGTTAGGTATCCCCCCAAGTTCTTTCTCTGTCTTAGAAAGCTTATGTTTAAGTTTGTCTGGTCGATTAATACTAAAGCCTCTATAACCTCTATTTTTAAAATGATACAGTAAACGAGGTTTATTGTTTTCTACTAATATAGGCATTCCATAAAACACACAAGCCATTAATACTTCCTCAAAAAATATTTCTGCAGTTTGAGGTCTGGCTATGTACTCTAAAAAAAACTGATTACTAGGAGCATCATCCATATTAAATTTAGTAACTCCACTTAGTGCACCATTAGAAGCACCTCCTCCAACTGTACCAGATATATCATAACTATCGCAACCAAATGCACCAAGGTGTTCGTTTGCAGGAAAAAAGCCACCTCTATGGTTTTTCCTATACCTGTTTTGCATGTTTTTTTTTGGAATCCAACTAACTAAAAATCTACCCCTAGTGTTTGGAGTCCATATAACCTCAGTATCTTTAATTCCGTTTTTCCAAGAAAATGATCCTCTAGTTAAGTGATGTTCTTTTATAAGTGAATCATTGTAATCAATCTGCTGATATATTCGTGTAAGGTTAAACAAAGACTGCTTGCTTTCATCTCTAAAAGCATGCGACTCTGTTCTAGGAAACTGTCTGTAAAATTCATTTAAAGCATCAGGATCATTTTTTAAACTTTCAACTTCATTGTTCCAGTAATCAACAACATCTTCCACAGGCATTCCATACTCATCAATGTATCCCTCAAAGTTCCACTCCATTGGTATAAACAAAGAATACAACCCACTTTTGGTTTGACCATTGTTACTTCTGTTATTAAGATTAGAATCATAGTAAAGCTTTTTAAACTCTTCGCCACCCTTGTTTAGTGCATTTGATGTTGAACCCATCATGCACTTCCCAATAATTCTTCTACCCAATCTTAAACATGTTTTGGTAACACGATAATTATTTAGTATATTGTTTGGCTTTAGCCATTTACCACTTTCATCATGTGCTAGTAAAAGTAACTTCTCGCCATCATAAGAGTTGTCATCTGTATTCTTCCAGTCAATAGTCGTATCAAGACCTTCCATCTCTTCATCATCAACATTATACATATTCTTTTTAGTAATCTTGGATGCAGGAATTCTAAACGCCAACTCTGTTTTAGGTTTGTCCATACCATCCTGTACAGGTTTAAAAAAGAAGGGATAATTTCTAACAATAGGCACAACCTTATCTGTAAACATTTTTTTTGCATCAGAACCTGACTTAGACAAAATGCCAATACGAGAGTTTTTAGATATTGTTCCAACATTTGCACACTCTTCTGAAGCCATATATGAAAAACCAGAACGTCTAATTTTTAAATATATCATTCCAAAGCATCTAGGGTCTGCTTTACATGCCTCCCAAAATATGTAAAAAATTCTATTTGCCTCCCTAAAATCAGGATATCCTACATCAATTTTTGTCCACTGAAGGTACATGTAGTGTGATCCTGTAATGTATGTACTTGTTTTGTTATTTGTAAACCAATAACCCTGTTCTCTTTTATTAAACTCATCTTCAATGTAATCTATCCACTTAGCTTTAAAAGTGTTTGGTTGCTCATTCCACTGAAATATAGATTGTATTTTTAGGAGTGCTTTTGGTGGCTCAGTTCTTTCCCACTTAGATGTGTTTTTTTGAAGAGACTCAGGAGCTTTTGGTAAGCCTATTCGTAGTCCATTAATATCATAAACCTCACCTAGCTCTCCTGTTTTAGATATTATAACTACATGATACTTCTCGTCATATCCATATTGCCATGACTTGTTTCTGTTCTTTTTCTTTAATATTCCTTTTGGAATATAATTATCCAGAACCCTGTGTAAATTATGAAGACTTTCTTTCTGCAAACCCTAGTTTTGTATCTAGTTTACTTGGACCTCGTTCTTCGATTTCCATTAAATTTTTTTCATTCTCTATTCTAGTCAATATATCAAACGCATCAAATATTGCTAGTTTTTTTGTTGCTGCAGCATTCTTTAATCTGTCAGCAGCCAACTCATCTTCTGGGTCTGGCTTTATAATGTCTTCTTTTGCAACTTTAATAAGTTGCTCTACGGCTCTCATCCCTGCCTGAATAATATTCTTTTTTAAAGTTTTTGACTCCATTGCGATTCGGATTATATTTGATTCTTGGTCGTTTTTTTCTTTTTGGATTATCACTCATAATTTTATTGTTATTTGATGGTCAAACATTCGATATAGTTTTTCTCCATCCACTTCAAACTCGTACTCACTTTCAGGCTTAAAACAAACCTTATCACCTGGGTTTACATTTTTTGAACGTAAGTAGTTGTTGCTATACTTTATTTCACCAACTAATGGTTCTTCATTGGTGTTTTTATATAAATAGTAGTCTTCTGTAGGAAGAGGTTTGGTAAAACAATACCTTCCATTAGTGTTCCATTGATTTCCATTATGATACATATAAAACTGATCAGGCTCAACAAAAAATAAATCATCCATAAAAAAGCTTCTTCCACTTTTACGCCTACCCTGCATGTCATTATAAAACTTAAATACATTATGATGCACTAATAATTTATCTCCTGGTTTAATAGGACCGTCATAAACAATTGGTGTTGCAATAACCTCCGCAATTCTATTTGATGCTTTATGGTTTTCCTCTGAAGTGCTTGTTATAAAGTTTACATCACCAATTTTTTTAGTGTTGTTATACCTTTTGTTATCCAAAGGTTTAGTAATAAATAAGTAAGGTGATTTCATTAGAAGTTAATATTATACTCGATAGACACAGGCATATTAACAAATCTTTTCCATAACACAATCTCTTCAGTATATGTAGATTTAATCCATATTTTAAAAGAGTCTTGATTATCATCGTAACGAATGTGATGAATTTTATACGTTCCTTTTAATATTTCTTGATCCACAACATAATGCATAGCTCCACCTTTGTAATCAGGACCTACTGCTATCTTACGAATATCATTCATTTAATTTAATTTGATTTATAACAAATATAAGTAAAAAAAAATACCCCTAAATAAATAGAGGTATTCTAAGCGAAGAGGCAAGCCTAATTGACAACATCACGAAGATGTAGACCTAATTGACAACATCACGAAGATGTAGACCTAATTGGCAGCCTCGCATATTTTAAAATCCATTAATAAAACTCCCTTTGAGAAGGACCAGTAGATCCTTGTGATATAATATATGATATACAAATTTTTTGATTGTTTGGTTGTAATTGATATTTTAACATTACTGCGTTTGATAAATCTCCAAATATATATGGCAACTGATGGTTTGTATTTGTCCATGTAGGGTTTGGTATGCCTATAGCAAATTTCATTATAATTTGTAGTGTTCTTCTATCATTTGGATTATTATCAATATTTATATTACTAGACTTACCACGAACTCCAAATCGTGTAGCCCATAGACCATTTAATGTTGTAGCAGGAAGCGAGGTCACTTCTGTGTTTGTATCATCAAACAAAAATCCTAAAGGATTAAAAGGCACTTCAATATAAGTGGTAGGTCTCAATGAAGCAAAGTCAGTTATCAATGACCCTGTCTTAGCAATCTTTAATTCACTATTTATATCCCACTCTGTCGGAATAGGAAATAATGTTAGCATAGAATTTGTTTGTGTACGAAAATCTTGTCGTGTTGATGCCCAATTGCTTCCTGGAAAATTAGCTCTCTGATACTCCCCATTGTTATGAGAAGGGTGAACAAAGTTTCCTTTTTTCATCACATATTCCTGGCTGGGTTCAACTAATCTAGGTTTTGGCTTTTTATATCTAAACATAAAAAGCCGAGGATTTTTAGTTAACCAATCTGTTTCAACAGGTTTTTGTATAGCTACCGAAGAACCTGCACCAACAGTTTTTAAAATATACATATATGGCGTAGGTATTCCTTCTGAGCCAATATATTCCTTTAATCCATCAACAGTAATATTTTTAGTTACGTTTGTAGGCGTTCCGTTTTCTTGACTAATAATAATCTTATCAGTCCCTTGTGGAATTACGGTATTGTATGTGCTTATTTTTGGCATAACTAATATTTTACTTTAACAAATATAGTTAAAAAAAAAGACTTATATTTTTAGATTTATATCACGCCTTTAAATATTAAACCTATTGTGCTTCCTGTTGTTGTATCAACTGGTGGGACTGGTTCATCCTCATCAACTTGGTTATGAAAAGTTTCTAACCAGGTGTAATGAGTACCTGGTACAATATCATCTTGTGACTCACCGTTCATGTTTGCAGCTCTCCAAACATTAGGTATACCATCTTTTAAAGTAGATATTAAAGGTGAGGCTGAATTAGGTTGTGGGTATTGATTTGATGGGTATCTTGTTTGGCTAGTTGTGGGTTGTTTATTAATGCCTAAATCACGATAAAATGTGTCTAAAGCATATTCGTCTTCAATTACTGAACCATCATTAGCTAACCTCTTTGTATTTCCTGTATAAGCCAAGACTTCAGTCTTTACTTGATCAGTATCAAATATAGTCGACGGCTCACCTACCAATGGAAATGCTGAACTCGCTCTAGCGTCACTAGGTATAGGAAGATTTGCTCCAATATCTGATCCTGAGAATGTTGTCCAAACATCATCAAATTCAGGGTAGGCTGGAATATCTTGAACTCCTGTTATTATAGTACCACCTGCATATAGTTGACAAGGTGCAGTTGATTGATATTGCATTCTATGCCTTCCGTAATTTGCTCTATTTGCTTGAACATACATATTCTGTACGTTAAAGTTAGCATCTCCTGTTGTTCTTATTAACCTACTCGTATAATTACCAACAAATATATTATAAGCATCTTGTTGTGAATTACTACCATAACCTAACATATTAGGAAATCTATAACTTATATCTTGATAAGAACAGTATGCGGTTGTAGCGTTTGATTGGCCTGTATAAGCTCCTATAATAGAACCTTTTGAACTAGCTGCCATTAAAGTCCATTGAACAGTAATGTTATTTACTTCACCATTACTACTTGTTATACTAAAACATTCATCACCTCCGTAATAAAAAGAACAGTGGTCAAATATTATATTTTCTGTAATATCATTTGCAACACTTGTAACCCATAATACATCAGCACCTGGAGATTGATCATCTCTTTTATAGAATGATGTATATCTCCAAATTATGTTTTTAGCATTTTGAATCATTAAATAATCTGTAGAAAATACTATGTTAGAAGTTTGACCACTAACAGTTATATTACCCTCATTAGTTTTTGATGCAAAATTTAAAACAGTAGTAGAAGGTACTACGATAGTACCACTAACGGTAAATACTATCTCCTTCGCAGGTATATCTAATTCATAAAACATATTATAGAATCCACCCGAATAACTGTCTGTGGCTGCATCATACACTACTGCAGTATCCCAAGTTAATGTATCAACGTGACACACTTTTCCTCCTCTACCACCAGTGGTGTAAGCTCCTGCTCCAACTGCACTTGGAAATGCTTTTACGCTCATAGTTTATTTTTTAAACTTTTGTTACTGAAATATTACCTCTATCAAACCTCTTCTATTACTATACTACTTATTTCTAATACGTCTCCAGTAGTTACTCCTGTTGCTGCGTTAGCCATAGGGTAAAACCTCATTTCAGCATCGTTAGATGGGTCATTTGGTGTAAACAAAACTTCAGCCTCTACCCACTGACCTGTTGAAAAAGTACCACTTGGATAAGTCACATTTGACACTTCTCTCCAACTATTAAAAGGGTGTTGAACAGGTGTACCTGCGGTTGTGTTTTTATATCTTATAGTAGCCTTGTATGCTTGACCTACTGTTAAACCTGTAACTGTATGACCTAAGTATCTTGTATTAGTATTTGTAGTTCTTGATTCTATAGATATAGAAAAATTCTCACCCGCATCTGTTGACGCTATGCTATTAGCAAAGAAAAGAGAACTCGCAGACCAACCTGCGTTAGAATCTATATCATTTGCACCAACTGCATTATCAAAAGGGTACACATTTGACGAAGGTAATGTAGCTGAAAACACTTCTATATCACCTAAGTATACTTTATCAACGGCAGTGCTTCCAACGTAAAAACCGTCAAGAGCACTAGCACCTAATTTTATATCTGCCATATTACGATGTTATTACGTATAATGTATCTGGATTATGTGAACCAACTGCAGCATTATACTCTGCTTGTGTTAAACTAACTACATTAAATACCTGATCACTACCTGTAGGCTCACCAGTTGTTTGTGAGTCTATAGCGTGTGGTGGATTTATTACAACCCAGTTATCTTGTGTTTTTTGCCAGAGCGTTAATACATCACCTTCTCTATAAGTTGTAGACGTGTCACCAGTGGCTACTGAATAAGCATTAGATATTTTACCAACACCTGCTTGTCTATATGTTAATACACTACCCACTGGTATTGCTTCTGTTGCAAAATCCCTAACAGTAACAACAACATCTGTTGCCGAGTTAACATCAACCATTACACCCACTTGATCTATTGTAGCATTGAAATTAGATATTTCTTGATCAGCAGATAGACTTGACAGGTTGCTAGTTAAAGCTAAAGTACCACTTTCATCAGGAAGATTAAAAGTTCTATTTCCAGTAAAATTTGGAGCAAGAATTTCTCCTGAATAAAGATTTCTATAAATCTGATATGAATCTCCAATTTCTGTGAATATATTACTAGATAAAGTTAATTGAGTATTACTTACAACTACAGTGACTATAGAAGTTGTCCATATAGTTTCTGTTGTATTAAAAACGGTATCTCCAACTTGAACGTCAGTTATAAAGGAAGCTCCGCTTTGAATTAACGAATTAGTAGTAACATTAGTATTAGTACCTTGAGCTACATTATTTCCAGTGGTAAAGGATAATTTATTATCAAATAAATTAGAACGAACACCTGTGTCACTAAATCCAACTACTAAGCCACCTTGTGCAACAACTCTTACAATTCTGTTTGCATCATCTACTATTAATTCAGTAAATCCACTATTCCCTTCATAGTCTCCAATCTGTACTAATAAATCACCGCCAGTTCTAGTTCCTGAATAAGTCATCCACTCATCCATATTGTTAATAATATCACTTAATAGAGCTAAAGTACCAGTCGCACTTGGAATAGTTAATGAATTCGCTCCACCTTGAGTTACAATAGTATCATCTTCTAATTGTATTTCACTTTCAAACACAGTGACGTCAACAAATGTTTTATTTCCATCAATGTCTTGATCTGAAATCAAATCTACGTAATCTGTATTATTTGGAATATTTGGAACGGAAATTGTGAGAGTATCATTTAGATCATTAGCAATAAGTACATTTGCTCCTGGTACTAAATTAACAGTACCTGTTAAAGTATTAAGCGATAAAACTCCATTACCTCCTCCTCCTCCTTGATTTATATATTCTTTTAAATCATCAATTGTAATGTTTTTAGTAGCGTCTTCAGGAACACCTACGGTTTGTGTAATTATTATTTTATCTTCTCCATGTGGTTCTACTACGGTATATTGACTAATTTTAGGCATAACTTATTTTTTATTTTTAAATATTGGAGCTACTTTGTCTGCTATTTTTTCAGCACTTCTTCCTATTACATAACCCCCAATACCTATGTCTAGTAAATTCCAAAACTCAGGCTCTAAATCAGGAGTTACCAAATGTGATGATAGTTGAGATATAAACTTAGTGTAAATTATAATAAACCCAAATGACAACATAAGGATTGGTCTCCAACTTCTCTGAAGCCAATTACCTTTTGCTTCAGCTATTATTATTTCAGTTTGCATTTTCTGCAACTCAAGTTCTTTCTCTTGAAGAACTTTAAATATTTGATTCTTAGCTTTTATTCTTTCTTCATCGCTAGTAAACAACTCATCAATAACGTCTCCGATTTGTTTAAATACTTTTGTTCCAAAAAATTCTAATATTTTTTTCATACTAATAAGTCCACATTACCTGTTGAGCTTTATCAAAATCTAAATCTATATGAATAAAAGTATCAGCCACTCCTATTCTTTGAAACCCTGTTTCTTGTAGCAAGTATATTAAATGAAATCTATCTACAGAATTAGTGCATTTAATATCAGCAGCTAATCCATACATGTGACTTGATCCCTTTGATGTTTCTGTTTTAGGCTTTCCTCCGACTGAAGCATTATGCTCTTCTGTCCTGTAGCCACTATTTATAACAATAGGCTTACCAAATTTATCCCTTACCTCGTCAAGCATTTCAAGAAAATCTTCACTCATTAAAGAACCACTACCAGGCATATCTGGAGAATCAAATTCTTTATAGGTAAAATAATTCATTTCTTTTCTTTGTAATTAGCATAAATTCTTTGTGCAGTATATACTATTGATGCAATTAATAGTATTATTTTAAGTATTTCTTCTATTTCACTAAACGAAATTACTAAAGCAATACTATTTAGTAGGTATATTTTAAAGTCTGATATGGTCATTTTATTAAACATCTTTGTATTGATAATTTATTTTAAGGTCTATCAACCAAGAATTAGTTTGAATATAATGATATGTAATACTTGATTTCATATAAACAAAGTTAATAAATTTATTTATATGTTATTTTGTAAAAATTTGTATCTGTTTTCCCAGTTATAAAAACAAAAAAGAATAAAATATTCTCTTAAATCCTCTCTTTTTACCATTCTCAAAAAAAGATCTATTTCTTTTTCAGATGGCACAATTTTAGCTTTATCGCATTTGTAACAAAACTCGTACAATAACGATATCATTTTTTAATAAATTTTAATGCTTACATTTTAATTTGGCATTTTATTTTCTTGGTAAGGTATGCCGAAAGTTGTAGCACCTGTTGAAATAGCTATATACATACTACCAAAGTGCTAAAATACCTGAAGCAGTTGTGTTGGTTATAAAAACTCTTACCACATTTACTGGCAAAAATGTTCCATCTGGAAGTCCTGCAAACACAACATCGTCACCTCCTGCAGTTAATACTCGCAGGTCACCTCCTGTGCCTACATATAACACACATCCATTGTTCCCCCTTCCATTGGAGTTAGAAACACTAGGAATGTCTACCGTATCACTTGGTGTAACTGCTGCTGCTCTACTCGTTTGTAATTTTTGATATGCCATTTTATTTATTTTACGTGTTGAAATGTTACTGTTACTTCTACATCTTCTCCTGAGTTTGAAAACCCTCTACTTGGTATTGCCGTAAATGCAAAAATATCACCTACATTAAAAACCTTATCTACTTGAGAAGATAAATCTTCAACAAATCCTGGGTAATCTCCTGAACCACCATCCCAAAATGTACTTAAAGTTATATAATCTGTCCAGTTTGATGCATTAACTAACTGAGCATTTATGTCGGTGCATCTAAAAACTTTAAACGCTACCAGAGCACCCCCTGCTGCAGCTTGATAACCATCAACTGATGACCATTTTACAGAGATTTTTGAAACAATACACTTTGATGTAATAACAATATTTCCTAAGTGATCTGCCTGAGTAATTGGATTTACTCCCCATGCTGCAGTATCACCACCTAAAACATCTGAAGTTCCTCCTCCAAAATTTATAAATGTTCCTGAAAAAGAATCAGTCCTAAAATCTTCTATAGTATAAACGTCTCTTTGAGAATTTGCCTGTTGAGATCCTAAATTTTTTGTAACTACATCTGGAGCTACTCCATGAAATTGCGTTCCTTGTGGTATCATTTTTATTTGTTATATGGAAATTTTCTATTCAAAGAATCTCGTCTTTCAGAACAACCACAAGGTTTACCTGTTGCTTTAGCAACTGTGTTTACTACTTTTTTAATTCCTGTAGCTTTTGTAAACTTTTCAATTGAGTCTCCTAATCCT
>Ga0098048_1000957_pt1 | contig 13155 bp, 20 predicted proteins | sample 13_taG_FD_75052 | JGI IMG/M metagenome (GOLD analysis project Ga0098048, IMG submission 75052) | Marine viral communities from the Subarctic Pacific Ocean - 13_ETSP_OMZ_AT15268 metaG | ecosystem: Environmental > Aquatic > Marine > Oceanic | place: Pacific Ocean | collected 2015-01-16 | reverse complement strand
CTATGATCGTAGGTGGAGTTGATGGTCTGCGTAAGATTGATGATGGCTTCAAAGAAGTTTTACAAAAGATAGGTGAACAGAACCCTCAATCCAATTTTGGTAGAGAGATGAATTCAGCAAAGACCGGACAGCAAGGTCAAATTAACAAAGCTGTCGACAAATGGAAGAAGAAAGCCGATAAAGATAAAAAGGTTTACAGTTCCAAAGGAATAGATTAATGATAGAATGCACACGTGATAATTTACTCATTGCAGAACTAAAAGGCAAAGAGAAAAAAGAAACAACGACAGAGGGTGGAATTATATTATCTGCAGAAGTGGATGACAGTAAACCTGCTCCGCCTCCTGGTTTAGTAATCAATGTTGGACCAGATGTAAAGTATATCAATCCAAACGATGTAGTGTTTGTTGATTGGTCTAAAGGAATAGTAGTAGACGTTGATGACGATAGACAAGGCGTTATAATTCCCCTAGAAGCAGTTAAAGCAGTAGACAATGCATAAGCAGTTCGATCTACAGCTCTCAGACCTTCAGAAACTGCCTAGAAAGAACGTTAATGGCAAAAGAGTATATGAGACACCAGATGGGTCTCATTACCCGTCAGTAACGACTATAACGGGTCAGATGAATGCTAAGGCAATCAGCGAGTGGAGAGCTAGAGTTGGATCAGAAGTTGCTAATAAAATAACAACACAAGCCTCATCAAGAGGTACGTCTATTCACAAACTTTGCGAACATTATATATTAGGTACTATGGACGAAGTAGAAGTAATGCCTAGTAATTATGAAATGTTTACCGCTATGAGTAATCATCTAGCTGAAACAGTTGGTAAGGTTTACTCAGTAGAAGGGTTCTTATACTCAGACTTTTTAAGATCAGCTGGTCAAGTAGATATGATTGCTGAATACAATGGAGTTCTTTCTATAGTTGATTTCAAGACAGCTAAGAAGAAGAAAAGAGAAGATTGGATCCAGAATTACTTTGTTCAAGAATCAGCATACAGCTTTATGTTTGAGGAAAGGACTGGAATGAAAGTTCCTCAGCTAGTTACGGTTATAGGGGTTGATGGTGAAAGTGAACCTCAGGTGTTTATAAAGAACACAAAAGAAAGGAACCAATATTTACTTCAGTTCCTTGCTCTTAGAGATCAATTTGATCTAGGTGTCTAACAATCCTTTAAGCATCACATCCCATTGTGCTGCTCTTACATTCCAACCATAGAATCCATCAGCATATGCTTTTTGCATATTAAGTCTGTCTTCCATTTTATCATCTTTAATTAGTCTTAAAGCATCAGCTAATGTCATCGCCATTCTTGTTGCGTGTTGACTCATATCTTCTGTAAAATCATATTGTAGAGTCCAGTTAGCAGTCGTCTCAGGCAATGCAGCTAAGCTACTATGTACACAAACACATCCAGCACTCATTGCTTCTATCATAGCAATACAACTTGTCTCTGGCCATATGCTTGGTAATGCAAATATGTGTGCTTTCTGTAATGCCTTCTTAACTTCTTCATTAGGAACGTGTCCATGATAAGTCATATGCTTATGTGACTTTATCTTTTCAAACAGTCCTTCATATTGCTTATCTCTTTCTTCCCATCCATATATTCCAAATGAACTATACACATCTAAATGCCACTTAACATCAGGTAACATTTTCTCTATCCATTCCATTACTGGATACAATAGTTCTAATCCTCTATGAGGTGTTGTATGATATATGATATTGATACATTTGTCTGAATCGGGCTTGTCATGAGGTTCAATTGGTTCTATAGCATTCTGTAACACTACCAACTTACTTGCTGGCACACCTAAAAAGTCTTGTACTTGTTGTCTCTGCCAATGAGATACACAAACAATCTTCTCAAACTTTTCCCATCCGCCATCTTTAAGATGTTGCATTTCTGGATCTTGAGCTAGATCGTGTACCCAATATATTGGCTTTTTGCCTTCCTCTAAACCTCTAAAACGAGATGGTATAATTTGAAAGTTAGATACTAACTCTTGATTTAGTCTTTCATATAGACCATACTTCATTAACTCAGTACCGCCCATAGCATTTTTATCTAGTTCGTTTTGAGGCACCCCATTAGGGTCGCCTATTATATTTAACTTCATAGCGATTTGTCAATAATGTCTGTGCTTCCGCTGGAAACTTCTAGTATTGTTTTTAAATTATCGTATCCACCAATTAACATATCGTTTTTGTAAATCTGGGGCATGGTTCTAGCGTTAGGATTCTTTTCTAACAGCTCTTTTAAAAATTCAGGATTCTCGTTGATGTTTCTTACTTCAACATTATAATCTCTTAACTCAAACTTTGCTTTGTCGCAATAAGGACAGTTGTCTTTTGAATAAATTAACCACTTGCTCATAATATATGTTCCTCTCTTTGTTTTCTTGCAGTTCTTTTTTTACCGCTTTTACTTATATATGGTTTCTCAGATAAACCCTTTGTACCAGGATTGTAACCAAAAAGATTAGCAATACCTGCTAACGCTAACCACACAACTGCTATTAGTATAACTCCATCCATATTATAATTCAACAGCAAATATCTTATCTGCGTCTACTTTCTCCAAATCAAAATTAATACTTACACCACAACCACACGATGCTTGCTCTTTAGGATTTACAAACTTAAATATTTTGTTTAAACCTTCCTCTACAAAGTCTAAGGTCATTCCAGATAGATAAGGTACACTCATTTTATCGATGAGTATGTTGTATTCTCCATTAGGAAGGACGACATCATTAGGACCGCCATCATCATTGCTAGAATCAAAGACGTACTCAAAACCAGCGCACCCACCACCGGTGATTCCCAGTCTGATGTTTTTCCATTTATCATTTGACTGATTTTTAAGTAGCTGTTTGTTAGCCTCATCTGTTAACTCTATCATTGGTTATGTTTTCTATGAGCTGTTTTCTCTTCCCAATGTTTTAATGCTCTTTCAATACTATCTTCTGCTAGTACTGAACAATGCAACTTAATAGGAGGCAACTCTAATGCTTCAGCAATGTCTTTATCTTTTATATCCATAGCTTCTGTCATTGTAAGTCCTTTTAGCATCTCTACAAACATAGTAGAGCTTGCTATGGCAGAACCACAGCCATATGTTTTAAATTTTACATCTAGGATTGTATCAGTGTCTGGGTCTACTTTAAGATCTAGCTTCATAACATCACCGCAAGCAGGAGCTCCGGTTAAACCTGTTGCTATGTTTGGATCTTTTGGATCAAATCTACCCACACCATGAGCGGCAGGATTGTTTAAAACATCTTCAAATCTCTTTACTACTTTTTCAGAATAAGCCACTTATAAATTCCCCTACTGTTCTAAATATTGGAAAATAATATCCAGTTCCTGTCCACCACACAATGATATTATTGATAACCATTATTTTAAAGAACCCAATCCAGAAGATTGTCCAAGCTGCTTTTTTACCTTTACTCAGAAGGAAGTTAAGTATTGGAAATTTCCAGAACCATAATCTAACTTTCACGTTAAATTGCTTCTTCTTTAAGCATTTCCCATTCAACGTCTCTATATTCCGGATGGAATGTATCTAACTTAACGTGATCTGGATACTTAGCAGCATATTTTGCATATTCTACTGGAACCGGTATGTTGAATCTTGCTCTGACTTCTTCAATATCTTCTTCTAATAAAGCCATTGGACTTAATAATCCAAGTGATGGATCCACTTGCTTAGATTGTCTCAATGCTTCTTTATAAACTTTCCATACATCAAGGTTTTTATTCTTTTTAATTTCTTTTACAGTGCCACCAAACCCTACAATGTGAGGTGTCCACCATTTTGCAAATCTACTTGTATAAACTTGTATCATTGCTTCACCAATTGGTGAGGTATCATATCTAAGAAGTGTGTGCCATATATCATGTGACAATAAGAAATGCCTTGATGTGTTTTCTCTCATTTCATCTTGCCATCCAAAGAAAGCACTCTCTCTTCTTTCTTCTGGTTTATATCTTAGGTTGTAAATATCTTCTAACCCAAATGTTCTTACTAAGTTGGCATAGTGAGCGCCTACGGTGTTAGGCGCTAAACTATCTAAATAATCTAAATCCGTTAATTTTTTAAGTACAATTTCCTCTACGTATTGCCTGTCATTGTATTTTCTACCCCATAAAACATTTCTTCCATTTTCTGATTCTCTGAGTTTTCTAACCATATGAATAGTAAAAGGAATTCTTAGCTCACGGTATAGAGTAATAACATGGTCGAGTCTATCCTCGCCAATAGCGTCTACGTTATAGCCTTGTATACCAGTTTCACCGTACGTGGTAAAAAGGTGATATAGGGATCTTGTTATCTTAATCGGATTCCACATCTTACTTTCCTCTATTATCTATTTCTCAGGTTGAACTAAAGTCCAAACTCCATAAATTAAACCAATCCAAGCTGCTACTTTAGCTAAACCGCCAAATAACAGAATTGATCCACATATTGCAATTAGTCCAAGACCATCAAGAGATGTTCTCTCTCCCAGTCTACCTTTTATCCAATCTAACATAGATTTCTCCTTTTTTTTATTCCCAAGGAAAAACGATCCACTCGTTATCCTTATGGGTATTTATAAGTTCTCCAGAATAGTTACACTTGAATTCCGAAGAATCTTTAGATAAGAGAGCAGCAAAAGATCCGGGAAAAGGTCCTATCATTTCAAGGACTTCTCTCAGAGTGGATCCACTATCATTGATATCATCAACTACTAAAGGGTGTTGATAATCTTTTATTAAGTCATAATCGAATGTAGTGTTAGCACATTTGCCATCTCTCAGTGAAATGTTTAATGGTATTAGTGGAACATTAAACATATGTGATAGTTGAACAGCCGGAACTAACCCTCCTCGGGTTAGCCCGACCACAACATCAGGGACATCGTCACCTATCTGAGCAGCTATATGGCTGACCAGTTCATTATATTCGTCCCATTCAATAACCCGTCTTACAGGTTCTTCATTGCCCATTTAAGTACCGCCTCTGGCTTACTTACTTCATAAGGATCTGTTTCAGCATTGTCACCAAAACCCTCCTCAGGAAATACCTCTAATACTGTGCCCGTAGAACCATCTACGACCATAGCATATCTCCAACTGCGCGAACCAAAGTTGACATTCTTTTTCTGCACCATCATGCCTAATTGAACAGCAAGATCACCATTTCCATCAGGAAGTGATTTTACATTTTTAATGTCTTGCTTTTCTAGCCATGCATTCATTACAAAAGGATCATTTACTGATGTACAATAAATGTCATCAATACCTAGCTGATTAAACTTACTCATAAGCTCATCAAAACCTGGTAATTGATATGTTGAACAGGTGGGAGTGAAAGCTCCAGGCAATCCAAACAGGATTACCTTCTTACCTTTGATCTCTGATTTGAAATCTATGGTTACAAAGTCTCCCGCTTTCCTATCTTTGTATTTAAAGTTTGGAAATTGATCACCTTTAGCTATCATTGCTATCACCTACTTTTTCAGGTAGGTCAACTTCTCTTAAACCTACTAATTGAGCAATTACGTTTCCAAGTAATGGATCCTTTTCTTTGTTCAACCAGTTTTTAAGATAGTCTGACTGTAGTTCGTCAAGTGAGACTGATCGAGCAGCATTCCTAAGAGTGCCATCAAGAAGTCCTGCAATTTCAAAAACTACTTTGTCTACTGATTTAAAGTTATCGTCTGCCATAATGTATTCTCCTATATTATAGTTTGTGTATTATACCGTTATAGTAATTTGAGGTCAACGCATATGTCAAAAAGTTCTCCTTGACGTTCATATGCTTCTAGTTCTGATGGTTGATCACTATAATCAAGGTCAGATGTGTCCTCTCCCATCCAACTAGCCCCATCAAGACCTAATTCTTTTTTAAGATATTGCTTAATGTGTATCATTTCATGGCAAATAGTCATTACAATGTCCTTGGGATGCTGATTAGAAAGCTCTATAACTCCCCACCACAGTTTACCATGATTTGAACTGACTTTATCCATAGTACAATACCCAACAGCCCACCCATCCATGGGTTTTCTTGTTTTAGCTTGCTTTACATGGATGATACCGCGATATCTATTGAGTTTGAGGTGATCAAGACACGCTTGAACAGTGTTCTCGATCAATTCCTCACGCTTTTTACCCAATGAACCATCTTTAAGTCCAGTTACAACGATTCCTAACATGCTACTTCCTCTTTATGATGTGTAAATAGATATCTTCCCAGTTCTTAGCAACAAAGTGGTCGTGATTATCGTTCATATTGTAACCATGCTCCATAACTACTGGCTCAAAGTCTACGCTTGCACCTGCATCAGCGTTCTCTACCTTGTCCTCTACCCATAAACACCCTCTATACTTCTTAGCTAGCTTGTAAAGTGCCTCATCTTTATCGGCTCCTGTGTCAAGATAGACGAATTCCTCGAATATATCGCCAAAGTACTTCTGTAAGTTCCTTGTTCTTAACTCTTGAGCTGCTTTATCGTTAGATAACGACGTACATACTACAAATCTATACCCATAATTCTTGTTTAGAAGTGTTAGTATCTCTTGTGCATCCCTTAGAGGAGGTAAAAACCCAATGGCAGCTGATTGATTAAACAGCTTGACCCATTTCTTGCCCTCTTCTTTGGATAAATTGAATTGTGATGCAGCATTATAAATTAATTTGTGCTTTAAAACCTTTTTAAAGCCTTGGTGCTCCATCCATACCTGGAATGCATCTTCCCAGTTTAGTATTACACCATCAACATCTGTGACTATTATCTTTTTCTTCATAAATTATCTCCTTACGAGAACCATTATACAAGAAAACGTATTGAAAGTCAACTATTTCCAGATAACTTCTTTGAATTGTTCTTTTGGTAAGCCCCAAAACGCTTGCTTCCAGTCTGATTGACCAAAGAAATCTAGATTGTGCCACTCTTCTTTGCGTTCTAGCATCTCTTTTGCTCCTTTATCCCAGTCAATATTGTCTATAACATGCTCTACTTGGCGCTTTTGCTCTAAAACTTTGTCAAAAAAGAACCCATCCCACTCAAAATGAAGCAATTCAAACACATTACCTTGCTTATCAGCATAATCGACACTAATATCCATGCCCCATTTAGGTCTCATTGACAATAATTTATGGAAAACTGGTTGATCTGCCGCTATTTCTTTGAGTTGCTCTCTTGCATCACCACCAAACCCTCTTCTAAAGTACAAGTCGCAATGGTTTAGGTGAGGACCTTCTACTGTTCTATACGATTCTACGTACCATGGGTCCTTGCAAGTGTATCTATATCGATGACCAATTGCATTATATCCATTAGCATTTGCATAAATTTGCTCTGCTCTGGTTAAGTCGTATCCATTCTGATCAAACAACGCTAAGTCATTATACTCTAGCTCTTGCTTTATTGGTTTTAGCCAATACCTTTCTGGGTTAAGTTCTCTTTCTGTTCTTAATAGTATCATGTGCAGTTTACATTGTTTCCATATATGTCATAGTTAGCACCACCAAGTCCATTTTTACATCTAGGTGTGGTATTATAAATGTAATGATTTCTTAATACAACGAGTGTTAGGACTACATTATAGAATGTTATATCGTCATAACTAGCATTAGCAGCTATGACTGGAGCTGTAAGTGTTTTTTGTAATAAGAACTGTCCTGCATTAGGTTTCTCTGGTAGTACAGGATTGCCCTCTTTTATGTTAGGATGATTATGTACATAATAATGAGACATACTCATGTCTAGAAAATTCATAACCCAAAAGTAGTTTAATTGAAAGTCTGTAGGTTCATTAACTACTCGTATAAACCGTAACTTTTTCAGTCTTTCCCTTGACTTGGATTCTATCAACTTCTGTGAATTTTCCTTCTGTACTTGCTTCACGACTGAACTGTGATAACAGCAAGTCCACCCCTTCGTAATTTCTTGTTTGGCCTTCGAGTCTAGCTGCCAGGTTGACTGCGTCTCCAATGACGGAATAGTCAAATCTAACTTCTGATCCCATGTTTCCGACGATGCACTCACCTGTGTTGACACCAATGCCAACATTGATAGGAGGAAGATTGAGAGGTTTAAGTTCTTCATTAAGTTTCCTAGTTGCTTCTATAATTTCTATAGATGTTTTTATAGCCATATCGGCATGGTTTTCACAAGGGAGAGGAGCATTCCAAAATGCCATGATACAATCGCCCATGTACTTGTCAACTGTTCCATTGTTATTTAGTATGATCTTAGTCTGTAGGTCTAAGAACTTGTTGACTAGCTCTACTAGTCCTTCTGGGTCATCATTGTTCTTGTAATGTTCTGATATAGGAGTGAATCCACATATGTCCATAAACATAAAACTCATCTCTCTTCGCTCTCCACCTAACTTTAAAAGAGATGGATCTTCTTGTAGCATCTTAACCATGTCGGGAGATAAATAGGTGCAGAACTGTTTACGAATTTGCTCTTTTTGTTTAAATGTAGTATAATATTTATTAAAGGAACTTTGACCAAATACAATTAATGAGATCAAGATCAAGAATGAAACGTCAAAAAATAAAAGCGACTCGGTCCAGAGAACATAACTGCCTCCAATCGCGAAAGCTATTAGACCAATCGAAATTAACGCCGCTAGAATTGTGGGAGCGACATAGACCGCTACAAGGATTCCTAGACTCAATCCCAGAAGAGCGCCAAGAGAAGCTACTCCAGTCCAGTCGGGCTCTTGTATTTGAACTCCTGTCATCAAGGTATGAATCAGATGGCCTTGAACTTCGTGGGGATACAATCCACCCTTGGGGGTTGGTACTGGATTAGTATAACCCTCTGCCGTTATACCTAATATATAAATCTTACCTTGAGTATTTTCATTAGGTAAATCTAAAATACTTATCTGTTTAAATTTGTTCCAGAATGCAATGTTTAACTCTGCATAGCTGTTTGTTGTGATTGGCGGTTGCCTACCTATACGAACCCATTCGACTCCATTGGAGCCTACTTTCATTTGGTAGCTTGGTTCTCCGGCAAACACTCTGGTAGTATCGAGTGCCAGCGATGGATATTGTGTCCCGTTGGCTCTAATGACCAATGGTGCTCTACGCACGACTCCGGTGGGTTGGTCGGGTAATGCCACAGTAGCGCCAACACCAAAAGACATATTAGACAGATCACTAATAGGATAGAGCAGTCCTTTAAACGAGTAGAGTGATTCATGATTTTGGTCTCCTAATGTCGCAACACCTACAAAGGTTCCAACTCCATCAGACAATTGATTAGTTGGAGCAGAAGATAATACTACTGCCTTGTTTGCTAATGCTTGAGCAAGATCTAAATCCTTACCAAATCTATCAGGTTCAGAATACAGTACATTGAGTACATAGAGATTACCCTCTGGTGCATCTGTTAAGTATTTAGCTATTGAGTCTCTTGGCCAAGGATACTGTCCTTCTTTTTGTATTGCTCTCTCATCTATATTGACTAATACAATGTCATCTACATTCACTTCTTCTACAGTTGAATGTAGTGTATCATAGTAAAGGTATCCAAGAGATTTGATTGGATCGGGTTGAGTTATTTGTAAGTATGCACCCAACAATATAACAGGTAATACAGACCACCACTTAGTCATCACTGACCCTGCTGAACATTTACGCTGCAACCACCTACTGTTATACAATCAACACTTAGGTTGTAGTTCTGAGCTGTAGTTCCTAATTGCTTTAAAATTAAATCTGTTCCATACAAACCATCTAAGGTTATGTTTGCACTGTGTGATGTGTTGTTACCTTTCTGGCGAATGAACACATCATTATAGCTATTGTAGATTGTTAAGTCAATGTTCTTAACACCACTACTCTGTTGTTTTATTTTTACTTCATTATAATCACCAGCTAGGTGTAAGTCGAAGTTATGACCATCAAGAGCATTGGTTTGATTTGTTTGTTGAACTGCTAACTGATTATAGTTTCCATACATGGTGATATCTATTTCATGTCCACCGCCTTCATAGTCATCATAATACCAACCAAGGTCAGTGTCAGAATCAAGAACGTCCCATGCAGCGCCTTGAGCTAGTTTCAGTTGATTACCAGTACCAGTTATTTCGTCGAAAGTAATTTTATTAGGAAGTGTGGTAGAGCTTGTATTGACTTGAACCAAGTACATGTCTAAACTTGTTGCTGATATAAATGAGTTGTTATCAAACATTTTAATCTCATTATCATATCCTACTTGATCCACTCCTATTTGAAATGTATCTCCTGTTGTTCTATTGTAATTTCATTATCTGCAAAACACAATGCAGGCAATAGCAACATAGCCGATATAAACAACCACTCCTTCATCATGCCACCCAGGGCCTAATCCAATACTTGTAAAATATTTTTTTAAATTGTTTCATCATATTATTTATCCACCTTGACTAATCACTACGATTATGTCTTCCCCGCTATTTAATAGAATCGATCCTTCATATCCTTCTACTGAGGTATCGATTCTCGCAGACGCACCAATGTCAAAGGCGAGTCTAATTGATCCATTTACATTACGATAAAAAATTACATCTCCGTCTTGTTCAAAAATATTATATTGTGAATCTTTGTTAAACCCGACTTCTGCGTTCTTCAATGTAAACTGACCACCTCCTTGTTGTGATTGTACGTCTGCGAGACTTGCTGTAGTCCTTACTAATGCTTCCACGACGTCTAATAGATCCACGAGGAAATCAACGTCAAGGAAGTCTACATCTAATTCTGTAAATTCTAATTCATCTTTTGCTAAGTAGTCTGTTTCTAAATCATTAAACTCTAAAAAATCAACATCTAGTAACCCGCTATCAGCATCCATGTCATCGTTATACTCCTCCTGTAAGGCAGTCTTTACCTCAGCTGGTGGATTGACAATGAACATGTTATTAATCATGCTAGAGGTGATGTTAGCGAGTTGTACGGGCGCTATTGGAGCCGAGTCTAAACTTGAAACCATAGTAGCCGCGTACGCCTCATCTAGTACAACAGTCCCTCCTAAATTTGATACTTCTATAACACCTGAAGGATTGCCTTTATCATCAGGCAAGAGTATGACTAATGATCTACCTAACTCATCTATGGTAGTCGTGAAGTCTGTTCCTCTAACTGTTATAGAGGCCGTTGGTGTTTGTATGTCTATGTTATTTTTATTGACCATGCCGAGTCTACCAGAAGCAAATCTAGCAGTGCCAAGAGCCATAGTTATGGCCATTTTACTTTTACTTGGATCGGGGTCATAGTATACATTATCAATGTACACTTTAGTATTTTCTGTAAGTGATAATTCAGCTTTATCTTTAAACTCAATAAGCATTCTACCATCTTTTGTGATAGCTGTGTCATTAAGTTCTACTGTTGGGATTGACGAAGATGTTACTGCGAGTTCGTCGCCCGCTTCTCGTTCGAGTTTAGAGTCACCTTTAAACTCTATAATATCTCCAATGGGCTCAGCCGAAACTAAACCCATGAAGAAAACCAGACTAGCTGTCGTTAGCTGAATCTTTTTGATTGATTTGAATAGTTGCATTATCTGAATCAATGTCTAAAGTAATAATACCGTTACAAGTTGTAACACCTGTTGCACATGTACCACTAATTTGATTAATGTCTATATCAGCTGATGAACCAACGTGCGTGAGATTAATCTCATGCTCGGCTCCATCCTTCTGCAATGTATTAATGTTATTTGAACCTCCGGTTATATCGAAATTCCAAACTGCATCGTCTACGTCTATGTCAATGTCAAATATATTACTGCTGCCTATAACAGTTAAGTCAAAATCCAACCTTTCTGCAGATGCATTGAAACCTTGATCTAGATCCATTGTGTTAGAGTCGCCAGTTATGTCTACATCAAATGTAGAGTCATCTGAAGATCCTGAGTCCCCAATGTTCCAGTCCCAAACATTACTATCACCTGTCCATAATAAATTGTAAGTTGAGCTATCGGCAGTTACTGTACCGAATAGTAAGTTTTCATTTCCGATCTGATCAATATTGAAAGTCAAAGATGAACCAGTAATAGGGCTGGGTGCTGAAGAACTTGAAAAGTTGTTCAATCCAATCTTGTTACCGTATCCGTACTGATCAATGTATAGTGTTAAAGTATCACCATCTTGAGCAATATTGATTTCGTTATCGTCAGTCGCTTGTGCAAAAGCTGAAGGTATAGAGAATAATAATACTAGGCCTAGAATAAATTTATTCATCTTCTTCCTCTTTTATTGAGTGCCTTTCGTTATTCCCATCAACTTGATGAGGATGTCTATGGCCCTCTGTTATTGTCCAGAAGTCACGATCGTGACCCTGGTATATTAGTTCAAGTACGGCAGCCTCGATAGCTGTTCGTACCGCGTATGTCACGCTTTCATTATTACCCACTCCATCTTCATACTCAAGCAATGTAGTATCGTTATCTACAAACTTAAATATGTCTCCGGCTCCTCCATAACTAAGAATCGACTTCTTAGATTGGACATTCAATAATACTTCACCTGTTAAAACACTCACAGCCCTTATAGAAACAGTAACAACATCTTGCTGATATCTTTTACTCTTTCCTATACCAAGAAGTCTTGCGCCTCGTCCTCCTGTTTGGATGTTTGTGTCATAACCAATTATACCACCCTCTATTATCATTCCTGCAAATAGAAGTGGACCAACCGATTGAGCTTCGACTCCTAATTTCTTAGCAGCCTCATCTCTTGTTCCTCTTATGATCTGTCTTTCTCTGACAAGGTTATCAAGTCCTTGTCTTTCTACTACTCTAAACCAGGTACCTCCACCTGCTGTCTTTAAAGCGTCTATTAATAATTCAACTCCACCTTGAGTTGTAGCTGTACTAAATGATTGAGCATTCTGAACATCTTTTCTTTGACCAGTCTTATCTGCAAATGCATATACAGCAACAATGGGTTTTGATTTGGCAGGTGGTAAGTCTAGCAATTGTTTGTATGAAGGAAGTCTTATAGCTTGTGCTTCTTCAACACATATGTAATGTTTTCTAGTTGTGTTTTCAATAATATATTTTGTAGCATTCTTAGATGCAGATAATGCATCCGATACTTCTTCATATTCAAATTCTCTACATGGTTGTGGTTTATCTGACCACACAGGTG
>Ga0098048_1000954_pt1 | contig 13174 bp, 20 predicted proteins | sample 13_taG_FD_75052 | JGI IMG/M metagenome (GOLD analysis project Ga0098048, IMG submission 75052) | Marine viral communities from the Subarctic Pacific Ocean - 13_ETSP_OMZ_AT15268 metaG | ecosystem: Environmental > Aquatic > Marine > Oceanic | place: Pacific Ocean | collected 2015-01-16 | reverse complement strand
TTTATTAGGAGAAAAAGGTATTAGATGATATGAGAACATATACCAATAAAATAGATAAAGATTACAGGAGTATTTATTGTAAAAATTTACCTTTAATTTGTTAATTAATAAAATTTAGAAATTAATATTTTAAAAAAATTTTTGCACACAATGTTTACAATACATATTATTTTCTTTTAAAATTCTTTCATAATCTTGTTTAAATAAATCTTTGTAATGTTTTGTCAAATGTTGATAACTCTCAATAATAAATTTAATTTTTAAATATGATTTATAATTCGTTTTATCAAAAATTTTATTTATAAACGGAATACAATCATCTTTACCATCTAACATTTTAAATGCACGATTTTTATTACACGCTGTTTGTAAATACCCAATTAAGGTTTTCACATCATCTATTACAACTTCAAGAATAGCTGAGTCTCCTAAATTTTCAAACTCTACCTTTTCTAAATACTCTAACCATAATTTGTACTTTTTTAATTGTTGACCATGTTCTAAAAATCCACATTCATGCTTTCTTTCTCTTTTTTCCATAGTTATCGTTCTCACTTTCTTTATCTCTTTCTCTTTTCTTTGTTATACTTTCACTATTTGGATTTGTAAAATTTCCCGGGCTTTCCAAACTTATATCTGGAATTACGAAATCTGATTCGGGTATATGAAATCTACGACTAAAAATAACTTTCATTGATTCATCTTTTAAAATTCTATTTTCAAACAGGTATTCAACATCCTTTGCGTATAAATACCCTAATAAATGTATATCATCCAACTTAAATTTTACATTCTTATCAATAATTTCGAAAATTGTATATATTGCTTCCATAATTTTATGTTTCCAATAATTTAAGGAACTATAGAATGACACGGTAGTACCTTCAGTGTTTACCTGTAATAAATATATAATTATTAAATATTTTTTAACATAAAATTACAAATAAAAATTACCTTTACAACGCTATCATCTACAATAAAACTGGAAGGTACACCCATTGAAGTACATATTTGTTGTCTAAACTGTCGATTTAATTCCGTCAAATTAATTGAACTTGCTTGAGCTTGCACAACTTCAAGACGATCATATTCAGTTTCTTCTATTGTTTTATTTACAACAGAATTATAATTTTGACTATCAATTTTTTCTTGTTCTTCCCTTATTAAATCAAATTTTTGTTTCATAATACTCTCAGTCACACTATAATTTAAATCATTTTGTGTATTTATTAAAACTTTAGCAGATGGATTCTTATCTTTCTTTATACCATACAGTTTAGGAAACGCTTTACTCTTCTCTTGTTCCATCACGTTCTTAATTACATTGTTGTTTTTCATTTGTGCTATATAAGCCTTTGATACAGGTGAAATACATTGACCCATCTCATCAAATAAAGTATCAACAAATACATAATGATTTTTTAAAGGTTTTTTTGTAAATATATCAAGCACTTCTACATTATACTTTACATTGTCCTTATAATATCTTAACGTTGTTGTTCCAAAAGGTGTGACTACGGGTATTTTCTTTTTCTTGTCAATATAATATACACAAAAACCAAACTTTATTAAATTTTCAAACATTTCTTGAAGGAACCATAACCATGATTTTTTATCATAATCTTTGTACGATTTTAAAATAAACCCATCACCTAATGAATGATCTTGTAAAATAATTACACATCTTTTACAAATAGGATGAAAATTATAAAATTGTTGTAGTAAATTTACGTGATTATTATTTAAATAAACGTAATCTGCTTTTAAATTCTTTTCATTTACTATAACGTTCATTTTTGTCTATTTTTATATTATACTAATAATTAATTAAGCCTATATTTATTACCGTTATAGGAAATTTTAGGTCTTTTTTAATTTGGTTATACAATAAAATAATATGTCACTTCAAGGATTTAAAACATACAATAAAAAGGATACAGCATACGGATTAGATCCATCATTTAATAATGCAACAATTAAGGTGCAAGTCAATTGTAATGTTACTCATAAAGAATTAGGTTATACTGCTTTAAATACTGTGGAAGCAAGACAATTGAAAGTATTAAGAAACGATCTTGTCTTTAATTATAGTACAGACAAAGCTTGTGCTAATAATTACGTTTACTCATGGCCAAAAGTTGGTGATGCTTCTGGTAATGCAGCTGCTTTATTAAAATACGATTTTCTAGGTGTTAGTCTTTTACCTGAGGAAGATAACTTAATTCCCGTAGCTATTAGTGGTACAGTAAAGCTATTAAATACTACTCGTGAAACAATAAATATCAATGATAGAATTATATGGGATTTACCTGAGCCTGCTGCGGGTGGACCTCCTGTTGTACCTAATAGTAGATTTCAAATTAAAAAACTTCAAGCTGGAGATTATAATGATAACACGTATTTGAGACGTATAATAGGTTTTGCTATTAGTAACGCAAAAAAAGGTCAATTTTTTAGAATGGTAATTTTAAAGTAAATCGTTATAGGATAATCTAGTTATAAAATAAAATTTGGAAACAGAAAGATGGTTTTGAAATTAGAGCCTAAATGTGAGGAATGTTTTAGTAAAGATTGTAAATTAATTTTAAATCCTTCATTAAAAGAAATTGAATTAGGAAATGTAAAATTAACAGTTATAAAAGAAAAGAATGGTGATATTTTAAGTGAAGACACGTTTGATTTAAAAGAGAAGGATACTTTAGATTTAAAACAAATAAAAGAAAAATTTACTAATAAAGCACATATTGTTAAATTTTTACATAATTTTGAGAATAAAATGGATGGTGGAATGTTTCTTCCCCTAGCATTATTAAATTATTTTGTTACAAAAATTATAAGTAAAGATTTGTTAAAAACAGTAGAAGCAGAAGAAAATGTTGATGGTACTTTAAATTTTACTCGATTTAACTTTCCATTAATGGATATGGTGATTGAAGTTGCTGAGAAAAATGGTCAAAAATTTGAGTATGATAGAATGAAAAGGGAAGTTGTAAAGGATCATAAATTATTAGAAAATATAATAAAGACACATTATTTACACGAATGTCAAGGAAAAGAGGAAATAGCAAATAATTTAGAACATTTAAAAAAAGTATTTGAACATATGGTAGATGATTTGGATACACTTTTGTTATTAAAAAACGTAAAGGGTAATTTTAAACATTTTAAGATCAATGACGAATTTTATGAAGATGAAGTTACAGAAAAAAATAAAAAAATTTTGGTAGACAATATTATTGAACATTATTGTAAAATTTATATTAATAGATTTTCAGCATTAGTAAATGATGTAGATATAAGTGAGGATGTAAAAGAACAGAGATTAAGTAATTTTATTATACATATTGTACACACATACGGGAAAGCTTTTGATGAAATGTTTGGTAAAGTCTTAAATTATAAAACTACAATGTTAAAAAATGTTGACGATGACATTAAAATAAAAATAGAAGATTTAGGAAAAGACAATTCAATACGAAAAGCTATGACAAAATTAAAATTATCAAAAGGTGAACTAATTTATAACGAAGATGAATTTAAAAGTATCACAAAAGATGTAAATACAGCATTGAGTAAAACACCATACTCATTATTTAATACCGTTTTACCAAACATTGCTAATTATTATTTAGCTAAGAAACCATTCTTACATTTAAAAAAAATCAAGGATAAAATAGAGAGAACTGACAGTGAAGAAAATGGAGATGAAATTAAAAAATTAATAAAAGAATATAATACTTGTGTTGAAAGTTTTAGAAAATTTACTTTATCTATATTTGTGGATAAAAATGTAAGTAGATGGTTACATATAAGTAAGAGAGCTAATGAAGAAAACAATAAAGCAAACAAGATGTTCTTTAAAACTTTATTACAAATCTCTGAAATTGTTTATGTGTTTAATGATGAAAAAAAATCATTAGTATATCCTTTTTTTAAATGTATATTTGGTAACTATAAAGATATGCTTAGGGTTTTAAATGATTTATTTATTGATACATTGGTAAAAATGAATAATAATGTTGAAAACTATTTAGATTATACTGAAACTAAATATTTAATTAGAGTGTTCAACAAATCTGGTGAAGAGATAGAGTATGAGAATGTTGAATTGAATAGTAAAAATTTTATGTTAATGTCATGTAAAAATTGCACTTAAAAATTTAATTTATCATATTGTATGGTTTTAATAATAATGTCTTCAAATCTTTTTAATAAATTATTCTTTTGTAAAATGCGAAATATAACTAAATAATTATCTCTATTATATTTATACGATCCAAAACAAGAAGTAAATTCCATAAAAGTTGTTTTAAACAATATTGACCAATTGTCCGTTATTTTTATAAAATTTTCAAAACTAGTAGTTGAACTTATATTTTCAAATGTTTTGACCCAATAATCTAAAATATATTCTTGATCTTCAATATAAGTTTCCAATTTTGTATTAACCTCATTCAAAAATTCATCTATTAAATCCTTTAAAGTTTTATCTTCAGGAAACCCTGGTGGTGCTATTGGTGTAGCATCTACGTTTAAATCAACATCAAACACTATATATTTATTATAAATTCGTATATCTCTATCTATACTGTTTGTTGTTGGATCAAATGTATTTTTTATTTTTTCGAAATTTTTTATATTTACATTCTTAAAATTAGATTTTACAAAATCAAGCATAGTATCGTCAAACCTTGTTGTAATTTCAATATCACTCGTAGAACCAAGTGGTACGATAAAGTTTTTCTCATCCAACTCTTCTAATAAAAATTTTAGTTTTAAATTTACGTTATTAATCTCTTTCAAAATATAGTGTAATTCCATAGGAAGAAAGTATTTTGAATCACTTATTTCATTAAATAAAGCATTTTTTAAAGCAATAAATTTAGTATCTTTATTTATTTTAAATCCAATTGATATTCTACTCATTTGCAAAACTTTATTTTATTATTATTTTTTAAAATTAAAGTCTATAACAATGCTATCTGAAAATTTACTTCAATTTTTTAACAATTCCTTTTTAATTACTGAAGATGAACGTAATTTATATATTGGTTTAACTTATTTCATTCAAGTTTACTTTATATTTATTGTGTTTATGTTTAGTCTTTTAGTAAATAATATTGCAAGAAACCCAAATTTAAGTGATCGTCGACATTATTATATTTTAATATAAAAAAATGTCAGGTAAATATACGTTTATATACGTTTTTAAATAAAGAAAATACTATTTTATTAATTTTATTTGTATATTGTATACATATTTAGAAAATTTAGGAACTAAAAGAGTTTTAATTGATAAAATTTTACCATCTAAAAAAAAAGCAAAATTACAAAAAATTAAAAATTTAAATATTATTGTGTGTTCTACTTGTAAGAAAGCAGAAGAATCGCAATTTAACGAAATAGTACAATGTAATGCATGTAAAAAGTGGGAACATCAACATTGTAATGGTCCTTTTCATATACCTAAAGGAGATTGGTTTTGTGGTGCATGTAAACCATATGCTTATTTAAGAGAAAAATATAGCTTATCAGGCATAATAGCAAGGCAAATAACACAACACGAACTAAAATATGGTGGTGTAGGTAAATTTTTTTCTAAAATGGAAGAGGTAAAGGTACAAAATCAAAAATTATTAAAAAAGAATAAAATTTTAAAAGAAAAGATGAACACTTTTTTAACAAATGTGCAAAATATAATTGTTGTTGATAGTGATTCAGAAGATGAAAATATACCTCGTCAAGTTAGTTTATAATATGTTTTTTATATATAGGAAATAATAATATAATGTTTATTTGTTAAAAAAATTATGGGGTTACAAAATTTACTAACAACACGATCCCTTTATTTTGTGATCGCTTTCACTTGTGGGTTTGGACTTATATTTGGAATTTTTAATAAATACTTAAACGATAATGCTGTAGGTGACGATGATAACGTTTTATCCATAATAACAGATGTTGTCTTAAAATTGTTGCACACTATTGTTGGCACTATTTCTTTACCAGTTGTGGGCGATGTGGATATTTTCGGTGATACTACAATTGAATCACCAGCTTGGTATAAAATACCTATTGCTCTTTTGTTATCAATAATAGAATTGACAGCTGAAATAAATGAACCTATAATTTCAACTGTTGTTTTAGTCATCTATGGTGGCGCATACACTTACATAAAATTTCTTTTTATTGATTTATGTATACCCTCTATTGCCAACAACAATTGGAAAATAAGTTTAGGTGTTGTTTTAGGTTATTTAATAAGTAATGTTAGTCTTATAATTTTTATATATGTTTTAAAAAACTTTGTCTACTTAGGTGTTGCACTTGTATTATTTATAGATTTTGCTACTGTCATGTTAGGATGTGTCATTGATTTCTCGGCAGCCTGTTGTTGTGCACAAAATAAAAGAATGGAAGGAGGTAACGATTATTATCCAACTATGGTGTTTTAAAAATAACATGTCACCTTGTAGTCTTCAAACAATGTTTTTAACTCTATAAATTCTTCTTCAAAAAAGTACAATTTAGTATTTGTATCTTGTGTTATGTATTTTATTTTTACACTATGTAATTTATTATTTTCTAATTTTATATAGTCTGTAATTATTACGGCATCAAGATCGTAATTTGAGACTAAATCTTGTAAAAGAAATCGACTTTCATTATATATTACATAATTTAAGAAAATTTGTTTTTGTAATTGTTGTAAAGTAACTTCCATTTTTTTTACAAAATAATTATTTATATATTTTTTTAAATAACGAAGGATAATAATTTTTTAATATATCTTTTTGATTTAATAACTTTACTTTAAAATACTGACACTCACTACTACCTTTACTACAACACTCTAAACATTGGCTATGACCATAATCAGCCACATCAGAGTGACAACTTTTACATTTTTTATGAGTTGCTCTTACTAAAATTGCGGGTCTACTTATAGTTTTTAACATTTTGTCAATTTAATTATAATAAAAAATAAAATTTCTATAATTTACTCATAATAGTGTGCAAACAAATTCGGATAATACTGTTTCAATATTTTATAGTTCAAATATGCTTTATGATATTCATATTCTTTCGAAAATTTATCAGTACATTTATAACAAACTTTATGATCAACAAAAGATACATTATTGTTACACTTTGAACATTGCTTTCTTGTTTGTCTAACTAGAAGTGGAATTCTTACGTCCATAGTATTCTTTTACAAATTCTGTGCAATCGGAAATTGTTTTTGGTGTAAATGTGCAAAAATTAAGTAAAGTTTTTGATTCACAAAACGATTCTAACAAATTTTCAGCAACTTCTTTATAATTTACACCTGCAGATTGATCTGGTGGGTCAAAATTTTTTAAATCTTCCTCGTTTATGTAAATTGAAGTTGTTCTTACTTTGTTACCGCACAAATCTAAATATCTAGCTTGAAATTTATGTGCACCAAGCTTTGTCGGAAATGATCTCTTTGATGATGATTTAGTTCTCTTCCTTCTATAGAACATTGCTTCATGTGTATAAATACGTTTACAACTCATTTTTTTTTTACATAAATTCGCGCCAACATTACAAAAAAAGGGAACATGTTATTAAGTACTACTAATCCAGATTTTTACACTATTGTTAATAGGAAGGCGTTGCTTATTGATAAACGATCTGTAATAACTTTAAAAAAGTATTTTTTATACAATTTTAAAAAAGTTTGCGATATGCGTGCAGATTTACAAAAGAACCGGTTAAATGTATTAAAAACAATTAGTGGTAAAACTTTTAATAGGGAAACCTATGCTTTAATGGAAGTTAGTATTTATCTATCATACATTTTAAATGAATTTAAGCAAAATGTATTGTTAAACGCTATGTCTTTACATATGATTCAAAGTTTTATGCAAAAAATTGATTTATGGGTTGAACGTATTGTTGTATTTAAATTATGGTACAAATACCACTGTAAACGTATTATTATATATTAAATATAATTTTTTTTATTTTTAAAATTAAATTTCTAAATTTGGAAACATTATTAAAAATAAATTTTCAAAATTATATATGTAAAATTAAAATTACTAAGAAATATGAATTACGTTAAAAAATTTAAATTGGAATTTGATTATTTATTACAATATATATCTAATAACAAAAATAAAAATAATTTTGATTTTCATTTAAATTATATAAGTGATGAAATTTTAAGGTGTTGTAAATTGAACAAGATAAATGTTATGGTTGTATCCGATATAGAACAGAAACATTCTGAAATTGCTATCTTGGATGACTATATATCAAATGAAAAGTTTAGTAAATGTATGATAATTTTAAATAATTTATGGCGATATATTGTTTGTGTTTTTAATGGTATAAATTAAATAAATAATAAAATTTCGAATTTAATTTATAAATTTAATTTTTTTCCTTTTATTTAATTAACAACATTTAAATAAAGCCAAAATTGCCAATATAAACAAAAGTGCATATCTCATAGGACACATACTGACGTCAGAATTTCATATTTTTTATAAAGTCTATATTAACTTGGCGGGAAAATTATAGAATTCGATTTTAAGTAAAATAAAAGAGAAGAAATATGAGTGAGGAAAGAAGAGAGTACACTATTTATAAATGGTTTTGCAAGGATTTAAGTGTAAAGGAAGTGTACATTGGAATGACTATTAATTTTAAGCAAAGGAAGAAAGGTCATAAAGGTGCTTGTACTTTACCATCAAATGATAAATATAATCAAAGTAAGTACGTGTTCATACGAAAACATGGTGCTTATTGTAATTGGGATTATCAAATATTAGAAAAAGTATATGGTTTAAAAAGTGAAGCAAAAATTAGAGAAACTATGTATATTGAAAATTGTAAAAATTGTTTAAATGAAATACGTTCAGTACAAACTAAACAGAGTGCTGAACAAAAACGTTTATATAATAAAAAACGTTATGAAGAAAACAAAGAAGAATTATTAAATGGTATGCGTAATTACTATATAAATAACAAGGAAAAAATATTAGATTATCATAAAAATTATCGAAATGTAAATAAAGAAATAATTAAAGAGAAAAGTAAGAAACGTTATGAAGAAGCTAAAAAAAGAAACCCAGAGAAATTTAAAGAACGTTCGAGAGAACAATACAAAAGACATGCAGGTATTAAAGTTTCTTGCAAATATTGTAGTGCTACAATCACTAGGACATCTATGAAAAGACACCAAAGTAGAACAATCTGCAAAACCGTACAGTTTGCACTACCTTATGACCCTGATATTCATAAAATGTGTTCTGTATGTGATACTAAAATATTAATAAAAGGCAAGGAATTCATGCATAATTGCCAATTTGAGATTGAATTTGATAATAAACCTTTAAAAAAGAAACGTAAATTGTAAATATAAAACTTTTATTTTTAATAAATCAAAATTGTTACAAAACTATATAGTTTACATGTCATTTTCAAGTGTGAAATCAATTCCGTCAACAGAACTGAAGTCACTTTCATCACGGCTGTCAGCCAATGTGCGTACTTGATCAATAACAAGATTCTTAAATCTGTTCTTTGATGATTTGTTCCAGATTTGCACTCCCCAAGAATCACAATGGTAACTTTCCACCTGGTTAATATGAACGTCAACAAAATCGTTGTTAGTAGAAGCAACCAATGAGAGACCACGAGTTTGACAACCTGAGTAACCATTATGATCTGGACCTGGATTTGATGCATACAATTTTCCATAAGTTCCACATAATGGATGAGAATCTAAACCATAATTGATAACTTCGTAAATCTTTACATCATGTACTAAAGAAGAGCTAAAATCTTGTAAGATCAAACCATGAACACCCTTTTGAATGTGAGCCATAGCATCTTCGTTACATATCCAAGTAAAGCTACCATCGTCAAATAACTCTTGAATGTCTTGAGTACCCTCCCATGCCCATTTGGCAAGCTTTGGTTTAATACCCCTATTATAAATAATATTTAAACATTAATTAACTATATAATTTAATTTAGAATGTAAAATAAGACTTACCAAGTACCAAAACGAGCACGGCCAATTTCATCTTCAAATATGCTGCGCAAGTAAGTTGAGTTACCGTTTTGTTCGTAAATGTAATAACCAATAACAGCTCTAAGATCATGTAAGCGATCTCCATCATACAAACCAGTAACTGGATCAAGAGTATCAGCAATTCTCCAAGTACCACCAGCAATATCAACACTACGACCTGCACCACCTTCACGAATGGATGGTACTTCACGTACTAAACCTAATACCTTGTTAATTTGTAAATGTTCAAAATGATTTCCGGTAGACCATCCTCTTGGTTCTGTATGTATATTTTATAGTTAAATATTAGTTTTAAATTAAAAATATTAGTTTTAAATTGTAACAAATAAAATGGAAACTTACCATTCACAAATTGGTTAACTGCTACACCCTTAGAGTTAATAATGATACCGTATTGGTTACCACCGACAACTCTACGTCCATCAGGAGTAGCTGGCATGTCAAATAGATCAATCATTTCTTGTTGTAAAGCAGCATCACTATCAGCATTACCTCTGATGTAATATTCTTCACCAACTTGTACTAATTCTCTTAAAGCATCTCTCTTGGCTAATAAATCAGCATAACCTACATCATCGGTTGGCATACCCATGAGTAAATCATCAGCCAATTGAAGCATAAAGATAGCTTGACTAAATTGAGCTTGTACTTGAATTTGTTCAAAAGAACCAGAACAATCAATGTTGTAAAATACAGAGTCTCTTAAAGAGTTGATTGCTACAATATATAAATAAATAAATAAAAACATGAGTTCAATATTAGGGTAAAATAAAAATAAAAAGACTTACATATACAAGCTGCTTCATATTCGTCAATTTGTAAGTTAGCAACGTAAGCATTAATAGCCAAGTTACCATGGATACCATGATGTGAAGCTCTTGATAAGAAACCATCAACAATAGCACAGTTAGTACAGAAGTTCAAGTTACCGAAACCACCAGCAAAGAAATCATCAGTAGCAATAGGACTGACTGGACCTTGATCTATTTAAAATAATATAAAATTAGAGTTTTTTTCTTATATTAAAAAATTATATTGTAACTTACTGGTAATAAAAGGCCTGTCAGCCAATTCAATGTTAGCATAAAATCTTTGTCTTAAGTAATGTGTTGGACCTTGTTGAATAGTCTTATAGTTCAAATCTAAAGTCACATCTTCACCTCTCTGTATTACAAATTATAGTTTAAAATATAAGTTTTTAATAAAAGTTTAAGAATAAAATAAAAATTTACCATGGAGATAGCAGCAAACCAACCTAATCTAAATCTATTAGCATTTTCACCAGCACAATATAATGGATTTGGTTCAGCCCCGAAACAAATTGGGAATGAATCACCTATATTATTATAATAAACAAATATTAGTAAAAAATAAAAGTTTTTAAAAGTAAAATAAACTCACCATCAGCATTAGGATCAAATACAATGTTTTCAGCCAATTTAAAGTATCCACCATTGTCTAAAGTTAAGGTACCGTCATAGAAATCATGATTGTGTAACATGATAGCTTTGTTGGTACAATCCATACCAGTGATATACTGTTGATAAGTACATTCACCTGATAATAAAGCTCTTCTACCAGCTAATTCGGATTCCCAAAGTTCACGTTGAGTTGGAGCTGGGGTAGTGACAGGCATCATAGTAGTTGCAACAGTAGTTGGAACAGTTGTAGTACCCCTTAAAGTAGTAGTTGGTGCTACAGTTGTAGTAGTTGGTGCTACAGTGATAGGTTGACCGATAGTTTGATCACCCATACCGGTAAAAATAACAGAGTAAGTTAAAATAACAAGAGCAACTTTACAAAAGAATGAGATAACTACTTCTAAGGTATCATAACCTTCTGGTGTTCTTGATATCATAAAAATTTTAGGAATTTCTTCATCACTTGCACTAAAATTAAACATTGGTTTTAATAAATGTACAAGACCAAAAGTTGTGTACAAGATTAATTCCAAGATAAGTAATGGAGCTACAAATGATGGTGCATCTGGGAAATCAGTATCTAATTGAATTATGGCAGCAATAAAAGTACCAACAAATGGTGCATACAATAACCAAGCTAGGATAGTTTTAATATAGTAAGTTGCCATGGAGTCTGTTTTACCAGTTTTAAAATCTAATGAAGTTTCTGCCCAGTATCCAATGTAATTCATTGCAGGTACAATTAAAGCAACAGATAAAGTTTTATGCTCTTGTGAAGCACCACCAAATACATTACCTAAATATAAAACAAGAACTTCAGCTACTGTAGTGTAGAACAAACCATAATAATCATTAGTTTCCAATACACTTAATGGCCAGTTTTTATCATCAGTTAAACCACTTCTTTCATCTAACTTTTCATAATCACCATTTTCTCTTTGTAAATTTCTAGTTACAATTCTATATATAGCAAATAACCAAACTAAAGTGTTTAACACTAGGGTGACACACCATAAGAATGAATCCCATCCTGATGATAAAACATAACTGTTTAAATTAAAAATAATGTAAGCCATAATAGTAGCAGTTACAGAGTATTCTCTAAATCTTCTACTAGTACCGTCAACAAAAGTTACACAATCATAACCAGTTTCTAAAAAGTGGAAAACCGCAGTGGCAGCAGTAAAAAAGAAAGTTAAGGTTAATAACCACGTTCCATTAAAATTATATGAGAAACTAAAATTTTCGCTCTGTTTTTCTTCTTCAAAAAAGTAAACAAATAAAGCAGAAATGGCAAGTCCTAAAAACGTTACTACCATAATTAAATTGATATTTGAATACATGCCAAATTTTACAGGCCTATTTGAACCCCTCATCAAATATGTCATTTTTTTATTAACTAATTCTCGTAATTTTATGGTAAAATTAACATAAAGCTCTATATAAATTTTATATTTAGGATAAATTAGTAAAAAATTTCGGATTGGCAAATAATTTTACAAGAGGTACATTTGATTACATACATTTGTATTGTCACCAACAAAATTTAAAAAGAAGCTCTTATCCATTCTCTGCATACCAGTTTTGGGTACAAATACATGAAAAACAAAAATTTGCCCTTTTAGTGAGTTACAAAAATTATGTACACTCTGGTGGTACCAATACTGATATACAAACATGC
>Ga0098048_1000946_pt1 | contig 13238 bp, 32 predicted proteins | sample 13_taG_FD_75052 | JGI IMG/M metagenome (GOLD analysis project Ga0098048, IMG submission 75052) | Marine viral communities from the Subarctic Pacific Ocean - 13_ETSP_OMZ_AT15268 metaG | ecosystem: Environmental > Aquatic > Marine > Oceanic | place: Pacific Ocean | collected 2015-01-16 | reverse complement strand
TCCAATGCTTCGTCTATTAAAAAGTCCATATAATTATCTTCCATCATTTCATCTGGAACTTGAGACTCTTCTATTGTTTGTTGTTCTTGTAATTCTTCTTCTCCAGTTTTTGCAACTGGTGACATCATATCTGACATTTGATTTTCCATGTCAGGTGTTTCTTCTCTTTGCATCATGGAATCCATTTGGTCATTCATTAGCATACCACCATCTTGCTTTCCTTCTCTTAACATTGCAAAATCTTCACCGGTAATATCGCCATCATTATTTTTATCTAATTCTTCTTGACCACCAACTAATTCACCATCAGCATAACTCATGCGGTTTTTATCATTATCTAACATTCCTTTTTTCATATTAGTCCTCTAATCTACTAAGTGCTTCTTTAACCTGCTCCGGTAGGGATTCCAACCGTGCCAGAGAAGCTATCCTCCCCTGCAACCGGAACATCTCCGATTCCGATGTTGCCACCGCCAGTGCCTGTAGCTCCAAGGTCTTGAGGTTGGACAGGTGTTCCTGTAAGACCTCCCATACCTGCTGGTTGTTGACTACCGGGTTCAGTTTCCTCGCCTGTGTTTTGTTGAGCATTTTGCATTCCTATAATTTGTGCCATGATAGCTGCTTCCTCTGGGTCATTCAGAATTTCATCTGGGTCGAGGTCTAAGCTGTAGGCAAGTTCACTAACCAATTTAGATATTTTAACAAACGGTGCAATAGCAGGACTTTGTGCAGTTTGTAAGAACATAGTAAGTCTTTGACTTCTAACTTCTTTTTGCATCAAGCTATTTGTACCAGTTGCTCTAACTTCTAAATCACCTGCCACATCTATCTTACCTTCAAAAAACTGCATGTTCCATTGAAAGTAAGACTCTCCTAGTGGCTTTAGTAAAAAGTCATCAAGATTTTTAACGACTGTTTTTATGTTTAAACTTGCTGCTCCTAGTAACATTGACATACCTGAAGCAGTCCTTGTCATACTTTGAACTCCTGTTTGTCCATGTGAATAACTTGGAATACCAGTTTGTTCATCAGCAAGTTGTCTAAACCGGTCAAACATCATCATATTTTCTGGTGCTGTATTCGGAAACTTCAGACCGTAAATAGATTGACCGGGCATCCCTGCTTGTCTTCTAAAGATTTTACCGGGATAGACTTCCATATTTTGCCCACCTACCAAAGCTGATTCATCAACATCAAATACTAATGAACCTGCTAATGCTAAGTTATCAATAGCCATACGAGCATGACCATTCATAATTTGTTGAGAATCATTCATATTCTCAGCTACTCCTATACCAAAGAAATTGTAAGGATTTCTTTCGTAAGGAAATGCACTGTAAGGTATACGGTATGGTGTAAAAGGATTTATTACTGCTCGTAGTAATTTATCACCACATACCCATGCATTAATTTGTACTTCATCTAAGTCATCTATAGACTCATCTAATTCCATTCCAACTTCTCTAGCATATTCGGCATCCATGATACCCCAATATTCAAGTACTTCAAAGTTAGCTGTATAGCTATCGTCTACTTTATAGTCATCTCTTAAATGAGCTTCAAAATCTTTATCTTCGTAGTTTGCTCCTTTTTGAATACATTCTCTAATAGCATCCTCATCGAAGTAAGGCATATTTCTTAACTGCCTTAATTGACTACGATTCATTTTATGTCTGTGAACTACGTACTCACATTCATCTATGTTTGTTGCTGCAGGGTCTGGATAAAAATCCCAACAACTTACAAACTCAATTCTCGGTACTCTAACTTCTAAAGGGTTGTATTGTCTTTCACCACTTTCATCTGTATCCCACTTGTGAAGTTTTTTATTAAAGTTAAAAGGTCCTTTAATAATTCCAGTACCTAATAATGAAGATTCTAATAAAGCATTTCTTATTTCTGAACCACCATTAGATTCTTCTATTTGGTCATGGATTAATTTTTCCATTCTTCTTGCAGTTTTTTCTGCAGGAGAAACTTCAGGTATTTGTGGATTAGGCGTTAATCCTTCCTGTAACATTCCCTGTTCATCTGCTTGAGCAATAATATCATCCTCAAACATTCCAGTGCCTAATGTTGCACCAGCTTTTAAAGTTTTACCATCGCCTTCGTAACCAACATTATAAATATTTTCAACTGGGTCATCTTCTAATCTATTACCAATATTATCTGGTACATTAGATTCTATTCCCATTTGTGGATTTTGTGTATCTAGGTAAGCATTTTCTTTCTCACCTTCAGGTATTTTAGTTTCTGCAATACCTATTGGAAATTTACCTGTACCAAAAATAACATCTACTAATTGTCCAAAAGCAGCTAATACTTTTGTCTTAGTTATCTTAACAAATATTCTAGATTTTTCAGATTCTCTAAATTTTACAGACCTGTTATATAACCCTCTATAGTTTTCATAGGCTTTAAGCCATCTTGTCTCGTCACCGTCACGAGCTTCTTCTGCTAAAGCAAATCTACTTTTAACAATGCCAACTAAATTAATCTGTTGGTCTTCTTCTAAAGATAAAGTTTTACCAGCTTCACCCTCTACATCTTCGTAGATATTATCTGCTGTTAAAAATGTATTATCATTATCAGCCATTTTAAAATTTCTTTCCGAATGTAATTTTATATTCTGGTCCAGACTTTTCAAAATCTAAAAAATTATTATTTTTTAATTCTTTAGTTACGTTAAAATTTTTATTTTTATTAGTCTTATTAATATTGAATCTAAGAGTATCTGTACCTGTATTTATATTATAGTTTACATTTCCTTTTTTATTAACTTTAAAAGTAGCTTGAGTATTTAAAGAATCAAAATCTTTATGATAAACTAATTCTCCTCCACCGTTAAATTTTAATCTTTTATTTTTCATATCAATAACCAAAATCTGAATCAGCAGGTTTAAACATATCACGTTTAAAACCTCTTAACCTTTCTAATGGGTTCTCCATTCTAGGTCTGCTCATTATCATATATCTCAACGCATCATATGCGTGGTCAGAAGCGTGAGTATCCACATCTTCTGGATTAGTTTTTGATAACGGTATACTTTGTAACTCTCTTATTAAGTTTGGGCAAGTATTAAATATCTGCAATTTAGGTCTACCGTTATCTTTTATTTTTAAAAATTCATGTATTTGAATTTTACCTTGTATACGATTTTTGTCAGCTCGTCTTAACTTATGACCTGCTCGTAACAAAGCTTCTCCAACGGTAGGACCAGTAGTACCTGTTCTAGCCCAAGCTGCAGTATCTAATACACCATTTACTGAAAATGGGTCTACCACTTCCATATCTGTTATTATACTGCCTAATTCTTCTCCTGTCAAGCCTTTTTTGTATAATTCTCTATAAATTATTAAAGTTCCATCATTTATATCAATAGTTCCCCATAAACAACAGCTTTCAGCAGCATAACCATAGTCAACTCCCTTTGTTCTTTCCCACGGTAAAGGTATCTCAAACGGTGGTATTACATGTACTAAGGGGTCAAATTCTACAAAAGCAGCACCTTCAGCTACATCCCAATTACCTTCTAACAACTGTCTACGTTGTATTGGCGGTAGTGAGTTTAGCATTTGTTCATAAATACCATCCTCTGCTAAGTATGGATTATCTGCTAATTTAGCTGGAATAAATTTACGAGTTAGTCCATCAGTACCTAAAAAACTTTTATTAGATTCATGTGGGTCTATGTATCTACGTTTTACCCATGTAGAACCAACACCACCGGGGTTAGCAGTGCAACGTAAATAAGTTTTAATTTCAGGGTCAGTTGTTCTTAGCCTAGATGCTAGATAGTTCCAACTAAATTCTGTAGGTAAGTGCGTAATCTCATCAAAGCCAATCCAAGAGTATGCTTGTCCTTGATAACGATAAACGTCTGCATCTCTTTCTAAGAAACCAAACTCTATCTTTGCACCACTTGGAAAGTTCCAAAGTTTTTCTACTTCTCTAAACTTAGCTCCGGGAAATGCTTGAGGGTATAGTTCACGAGACTTATCAATCATCTCTCGTAGTTCTGGCATAGACCTACGCAGTATTAAAGCACGATGGGCTTTACGATGAGCATAACGTAATGGGTCAACAATCATTGCATATGATTTACCACCACCTGCAGCACCACCATACAATACATCTTTTTCGTCTGCAGCTAAGAAATCTGTCTGTGGTCCATCGTTAGCGTTAAAAAGAATGTTAGCATCTTCTAAATCTTTTTTAACAGTAGCAGGTAATTTATCTAACTCATCAGTAGTGGCAGTATTTTTTTCATCACCACTTAAATCTTGTAAAGTATCTTTTTGTTTTTTTAAAGACTTACGAGCATTGTTAAGTTTCTGCTCAATCTTTTTAATGTTCTTTTGTTTTCTAGAGACTGCTCGATGAGCTGCAAACTTTGCTTCATCTTTTAAAGTTGGTCTACCACTTTTTTTTCTAGGTGTACCGTCTTTTTTTAAAACGAAGTTGCCTTCGTTATCTTGCAAGTAAAGATGAGGATTCTCTTCCCAGTCTTTCAGTTCGTGTGCCATACTTTTTATCTATGTGTTTTTTTAATCCGGGAGTTGAAATCTTACGTCCTGTTTCATACTCTAGCCAATCTACTGCAGTTTGTAAAGATACTTCTTCGTTGACAATCATATTCTCTACAGTTTGTAAAGCTTCTAACTCTTCTTCAATCGGTTTTAAATGACCAGTAACTTCATCATAGACATACCCAAAAGGTATAGTAGATGTAGCTCTTTTGATATAACCGTCAGGTAACATGTTCATAATAACTATTATTTAAAATACGTTCTAAGATTTTCGTAGTAATCTTCTAGTTTGTCTTTTATCTTTTCATAAGTATTAGGGTTTTCAGTTTTTATAACTAATACACCTACAACAACACCTACAATAATTATAAAAATTATGCCATCCATCATTACTTCTCCTGTTTAGATTTAAATATTTTATCCCAATTATTTTCAAACTGTGTTCTTGATACTTCTATTGGTCTTGGTCTAGAACCTTTTCCTATACGGTTAGGAGTCATCCTAATTGGCTTTTCATCTTTACCTAATTGTGCCATACTATTTTTGATTGTGTGTTCTATGTTCTATTTTAGTTTCCCAGTTTTCTATAGCTTTACGAATACTTTCTTCAGCCAAGACACTACAGTGTAATTTTATGGGTGGTAAATCTAAAGCTGCAGCAATATCTTTATCTTTTATTTGTTTAGCTTCAGCTATAGTTTTACCTTTTAACATATCAACAAACATTGTGCTTGAAGCGATTGCAGAGCCGCAACCATAAGTTTTAAACTTAACATCTGCTATTATATCATTGTCAAGTTTTAATTGCAACTTCATTACATCCCCACAAGCCGGAGCACCAGTCATACCAGTAGCAACATCAGGGTCGTTAGGGTCGAACCGACCAACAGCATGTTTTTGTGGATTATTCAACACGCTTTCAAATCTATCAACCACTTCTTGTGAGTATGCCATTTAATCTTCAGTTAGTATGTTGTTTATAAGTTGTATTTCTTTTTCTGTTAGTTTTACCATTTAACCTTGTCAGCCCAATATGCTGCTGACATCTTTCCTTTCTTAATGTTTTTTGCATGACGAGCTTTAAAAGATTTACGTTTAGCTTTCATTCTAGCAGATTCACCAGCTTTAGGTTTACCTGCAGTCTTAGCTCCTTTTTGTCCAAACCTAATAGTTTTTATTTTATCACCTTCTTTAGCAACAACTATGTGTGATTTCTTAGGATGGTTAGGAGTTCTTTTAGGTTTATTATAACCAGATACTCCAGCTTTTTTAAGTCTCGAATCTTTCTCACTCATTTTACTTTCCTATATTTTCTAGTTTTCTTAGCAACCTTCTTAGGCTGTTTAGAATGCTGTTTACCTTTCTTAGTATCTTCTCGTTTCTTTTTAGAAGTTGCAGCATATTCTGCAGCACTAAGACTTTTAATAGCCTTTTCAGGTAAGTAACGTTCGCCAGTCTCTGAAGACTTCTTACCAGACTTAGTACGCCATTTTTGTTTAGTCCAACTTCTAAGACTTCTTTGACTTTTTTTTAGTGCCATTACTTATACCCACCACCTTTAGCTTTGTATTGTTTAGCCAACATCTGAGCTTTACGAGCAGACCATTGACCCGGCTTTCCACCTTTGCTACCGGCTTTAATTCTATTAAATAAATTCTTACGCATAGTAGGCTTAGTATAATTACCAGCTTTATTTACTGTGCTTTTCTTTTTCTTGCTTGTCGTTTTCTTTGGCATAATAAATACTCACATTTAAATAGTTTACAACATAATAACTGATACATAACCCAGTAACAAAGGCAACAAAAAATTCAATCAATGTAACACCTTCTCTTCGTTATAACCTTCAGGCTCTAAGTAATGCATTAAGCCGTCTTCAGTTACAATTTCAGTAAACTCGCCTAACAACGTTAGACCATTTGCTTCGGCAGCTTCTTCAGCCTCTTGTAAAGTTTCAGCAACTATATTAGGTCCAGCAAACTTTTTACCATGTTGTTCCATTTCAGTCAGATATATCTTCATACTCATCACTTTCTATTATTACGTTTTCTTTTTGCGGTAGTATAAAGATACCACCTTGTACATTGTGGTCAACCTGCACCCTGTCAGTCTTACTTACACCCACTCTATCAAGGATAGTTTGAGCTGCTGCAAGTTTCTGACTAGCTTGAGGTACAGGTCTATCAGAATCAATCATCTCGATTAACTTAAAAGCAGCCTTCGGTGCAGACTTGGCAAGTACATCCGAGGCTAAATCAACTACTTCATTTTTAAGTGATTTGATAACTTGATAGTGATTGCCTGAGTATCCTGCTAGTTCTGCAGCCTTTTTAAAGTCACCTTTAGTTTCGACTAGATTGTCTAAAAAACTTTGTTGTTTCTCAGTTAAATTCTTCTTACGAGTTTCTGATAAGTATGTCATACTATAATATTATAGAGACACTTTGCAAGTTTGTCAAGTTATTTTAAAATAAACACGAAAGGTCTTGACAAACGTTGAAAAAAAGTGTACAATATACTTGTATGCCACCCCGGTGCATACCTATAGAATAACATATCTCTATAGAGCTTTTAAAACCTTGTACAACGTACAGGGTTTTTTATTATATAATTAGTGTTAGTTTTATTATAAAGCTTTATAAAGTTTAGGGCATCTGGTTAATACCTTAACTAGGTAGAAATGTATGAGTTTTATATTATATCCCCTCCCTACCCCCTGTGCTTCCTGCCCGCCCCTAACATACTTCACAAACTTTGTAAAGCTTTGCAAACCTTTTGGAATAAGCTTATAACCCTAACACAAAGCTTTTGTAAAGTCCAGAAAAACTTTTCAAACTTCTCAAACTTTATAAAGTTATATTCTTTTTTGTGCCGATTAAAATAAAACTGTACAAACTTTGCAAAGTGTGTTAGCTGGTTAATGCAATCTTTCCACGTTGTAAAGTTTATAAAGTTTAGTTATATGCTTATAACTTTACAAAGTTTTTTAAAAATCCACTTGACAAACTTCACAAAGCTTTTTAATATTACCTCATCAATTCAGCAATTACGCCAAATTGAATAACGCACCAAAATGGTGCAAGGAGTAAAAATGTTAATACTTAATTATGAAAATAAAAACGCACTAAAAGAGTGCATTGGAAAACCTTTAGACTGCAGCGACCCATCCGCAAATTATCAAGAAATTGGTGGTATGAAATTTGAATTTGGTGGTCAAAATTATGAAAGCAACGGTTCTGTTTTTGGTTGTAATCGTCCGCATATTACAGGATATAAAAAGGAATTTTTCGCTGAAATAATAATGGAAAATGATTTAATTAAGGAGGTAAAATAATATGGATACTTTAACAGATATATTATCTGATTTAGATGTTTTGGATGGATTGGAAACAGAAGAAATTATTATCAGATAAAATAAAAGCCCTCGGATTTTTTCGGGGGTTTTTTATCTCTGGGTATATAACTAAAAGTTATTAAAAAAAACATACTTATAAGTTTTAGTTATATGACCATAGAAGCTAAATACAGCCATTCTAAGAGCCGAAAAGGTTTTGACAGGGTTTACTATCAGAAAAACTTTTTAAAGGTTTCTACGAAAGTCAAGACTTTAAAACTTTTGGTTATAAGTATATTACTAAAAAATACTTTACAAAGTTTTAAAAGCATGGTAGTAAAAGGGATTATAACTTTTAGTTATAAGTATATAACTACAAAGTGCTTGACCAAGTTTGAAAAGTGTGCCATAGTACACACCATAACAACTGATAACGAAAACGCAATTTTGCCGAAGTATCAAGGAGTACAAAACAATGATTAAGAAATTAACATTAAAAGAAAAGAAGAGATTGAAAAAGAAACACAACGAGTTAAATTTTAAAATCTCTAATAAAGAAGCAATCAAAATTATTAAGGTTAAATCTACAAAGAATGATTTCTTTAATAACTTTGATACGCACAAGAGAAACGCTAATCCTTTAACTTATTGGTTAGCAGTAGAAGAAAGCAAAGAATTAAATAAACTTGCTCAACTTTGGTAGATTGTTTATAACTTTTAGGAATAACATTATAACTACAAAGTATTGGACAGATTAAAAAAAGTTTAGTATAGTACACAATAAATCAAGCGATAAAATCCGAGAGGGTGGAAGCTGATAAAAACAAAAGAGGTAAATTATGTTAATATTTAATAACTTAAACGATATAAATGCTGTTTATGGCATTTTAGAAAAGGTAGCTAATGAGGTCAACGATTACTATTGGAAAAATAATAGCGAGGTAGACCTTGAAAGAGCTTCTGAGCTTAGAGACTTAGAGAAGCATTTAATTGAAAGAGGGTACATTGACAAAAGTTATGACCTAGCAAAATTGACTTATAGTTTTTTAGAATTATACCCTCAATCGGTACAAGCTCAAGAAAATAATAGGCAATACCATGAAGTCTTAAATAAACTTAGTGATAGTGTCAAAGGTAAGTTACTATGGGATATTCGCAACATGGAAAAGGATACTGGCGAAAAAGTAGACAAGTCGATTAAGTTTAACATGGCACTTGAAAGACTATTAGGCGAGAGGGAAAGCGAGATAGTCGAAAGCTACGAAGACTAAAAGTTATAAGCTTATAACTAAAAAGTATTGGACAAGGTTGTAAGCTTATGCTACAGTACATAATAAATAAACGAGGGAAATTATGACAAAAGTAAGAAACATGATAAGTAATAATGGCAATTCAATTGCTAATCAATTTGAAATATCTACTGATGAAGGTGTAATATTTCAAAGTTATAATACTATCATAGCTAAAATAATGAATAGTGGACAAGTATATCTTGATGAAAACTACTGGGATTATTCGGTTACTACTGGAAAATATAGAAATATATTTTTATTAGAAAAGAAAAAAGAAACTCAAGCTAAGATAGATAGTGGCGAATATATCTTAACTGACTTGAATAAATAAGACTGTTTAAACGGAGTATAAATTATGACAATAAAAATATATGTAGCTTCTTTAGAAGCATATAATCAGGGTAGAATGGTTGGAGATTGGATAACTCCCACAGATTATCTAAGCTTTGAAAAGTTTAATAATGCTATTCAAGTCGCTACTGGATACGCTGACGAGGTAGCGGTACATGATTATGAAGGCATAGATTTAGATAATGAGTATCCAGACTTTGAAGAGCTTTATTATTTTTGCCAAGCTGTAGAAGATAGTTGGGTAGATGATGAAGTTATCCTAGCTTACGCAGAATATACTGGCGAAGAATTAGATAATGAATTAATAGCTAATGCAGAAAATAATTATATAGGAACTTTTGATAGTTTCCGAGAATATGCAGATGATTTTGCAGATGAACAGCTACATAATACAGATGATTTTCTTAAAAATTATTTTGATTACGAGAGTTTTGCCAGAGATATAGAATATGATTACATGGTATGTGATGTATCAGATTATAACGTAGCAGTTTTTAGTAATTGTTAAGACTATAAAACAAAAGAAGGAAGTATGAAAAAAATAATAGACAGTTTTAAAATCTTCATAGAAGATATAAAAATTATGACTAGCCAAAGTTGGATAGACTGGATTAACTGGTATGTATTAAAACCATTTACGCTATTGTTCCTATTAATTTTGGTGTTGGTTATATAACTAAAAGTTATATACTTATGGTTGAAATGTCTGTAAGTATATGATATTATTAACAAAAAAACGTGAGGTAAAATATGTTAAATATAAAAACATTTGAGGGTAATAATTTTCTAGGCACTAAGTATGTGCATGTTAAATTGTTAGGTTTTAAATTTAGAGTTGGGTTTCATGTGCGAACTAAACTCAAAAAGATAAATACTTATACCACTAATAGAGGCAGAGTATTTAATTTAGGCAGAGGGTATATCTGTTTTATGAGAGGGTAATTATGAAAGAATTTTTAAGAAAATTAATTAGACTAAATGATTACATTGATGACAAAGTATTCACAGAGTTAGATAAACTTGATAGCACAGTACAAGATTTAGAAGTATCAATCGAGGACAGAGCATACGAGTATGACTTGGAGAGCTTACGAGAAAATGTAATTGAGCTAGAACAAAAGATTGAAGAGCTAGAGGACAAGTTAAAATCTTTGGAGGAAGCATGAAGAAATATAGAGTACAAGGAGAATACACTTATACAGTATTCAAGATAGTAGAAGCTGATAACGAAGAACAGGCAAAAGCTATTGCACAAGATGATGAACCTCTATGCACTTGGGATAATATTGAGCAAGATAGTTATTTTGAATATGTAGAAAATGCAACAATAGAGGATGAAGCATGAATATTTTAATTAGAGAAAAAAGAACTTTATATGGAGGTAAAAAGGTTGAAATGACCGAACAACAACAATTAAGACTCAATAGATATTTGAATAAATATTATCGAGAGTTTTGGCAAGAAGTTAAATTAGAGGAGGAAGCATGAGTCATCAAGTAAATGACAGAGTATTGGAAGATGTTTGGGAAGCAGTAGAACAAATGTCTTTAGAAGAAGTAAAAGAATTCTTGTTGGGTAATTTACATTCTCAAGAAGAAGTATCAAGACTTAACGAGGTTGAATTGCGAGAAGCAGTTGCCGAAGATATGTTTAATTTAAGAGGTGTTTAAACACTAGGAGTAAGTATGGAGTAAGTATGAATAAATTATTAAAAGCAGTTAAAGAAGCAAGTATATCTGTTGCTTGTCTGCTTGATGATGTTGCAGTTAGTGAAGATGATATTTTAAATTGTGAATTAGATTTGAATGAACTGCAAAAAGACATTGAGCATTTACAAGACCAAATAACAATAATAGAAAATGAATTAGACCCTTTTGTAATAGAGGAACTAGACTCAATAAAAAATGAGGAGGAAGCATGACAAAAGTTAGATATGTAGAAGCAAAGTATGACACTACCCTTTCATGGGATATTGAAGCCATTGCTGAAAAAAACAATTTTAAAATGGAAGAGATTGATAAGATAGAAGTAGGTAAATGGACAAGACTATTTATTACTTTAAAAGATGGTACACAATTTTGGGAAGATGGTAATGAGTCAGATGCTACTGATTGGAAGTGGGCAGAACATCAAGGCTTTTATGATAAAGATTGGTTTTCAATAGACGAGGAGGAAATAAATGGAAGTTAAGATAATATCACAGAAGATAACAGAATTTAGGAGGAGATATGAGTAAAGATATTGGCGAACAATTTGCTATGATGAATGAGGTGTCGGCTAAGATTTCTAATAAAACTTTTCACAAGTTTGTTGAAGAAGCAATGGCTGAGTATAAGAGTGCAGATTTAAATGAATTAAAAATATATGAATTTTTAACATCTAAGATTGCTGAGATAATTGATATGCACTATGACGGAGAACTATAATGTCGTGGGTATTGATAGCATTTTTTAGCATACCAACAACAGCAGTTGTGTTGGAAGATGTTCATGTCTTTGAGTTTCTTTTCAAGACTGAAAAAGATTGTGAAAATTTTTATGTTGAAAATCGTAATGGATTAAAAAGAATAATCAGAGATGAGCATAAAGCATTACCAACATCCTTTGTGTGTGTAGACGCAGATAGAATTTTGAATTCATTGAACAAGTGATTTAAAGTAATGTTAACTAGAGAATATAGGGTAGGTCATAAATATAATTATCGTCTGTTAGAGGGCTTGTATGGAAGCGACAGAGGTATTTTATTTCCTACCCTAACCTAGTTTTAACACATATTAATTTAATAATTAACATAAAAATAAATTTGACAGAAACAAAAAAGTATGATACAATCTTTATAACTTTTATAAATATATTATAATAAATATTATTATAATTATATTATAAAACTTTATAAAACTTTATAATAATAATGAGGTAACTATGGAAGATAAAATAAAAACATTAGATGAAGTTGTTGATGAATGGTATGATGAAGCACCAATCATTGATACTGACCATGATTCTATTGAGGTTTATAACTATGACATTTAAACAGTTTGCTAAAGACATGTACTATGAAAATAGAAATGAACGTAGACAACACGGTGAAAATCTTTATAATAATTTTGACGAGTACTTTGAAAACAATAAAACTTTTTTAATGGAATCATACAGAGAATACTATGGCAGTTAAAAGAGAACTAGGTTTAATTAAGCATGTAAAGAAAGCAACTTCACAAGGTTTGGCAGGGCGTGGTAGAAAGGTTAAACAATCTACCAAGCACATGAACAAACATAAACGAAGACAGAGTAAAGTTAGATATAGAGGACAAGGCAGATGATAGAACTATTGATAGTGTTATTAGTTTTTATAGGTAGCACCACGTTTGTTTTGTTTGGTTTGTCTGGTGGCTTTGAAAAAACTTTTAAAAGAAAAAAGAAATCAGATACAGAACAAGGTGGATGGTAACGTTTAAACAGGAGGAAGGATGAACATATTTTATTTTAATCACAGCCCAATAACTTCGGCAGAAGCACAGCCAGATAAGATGCTAGTGAAGATGCCGTTGGAAACAGCACAGATGTTATGCACAGCACATAGAGAACTGGATGGCGATGAGTATGCAGATGACGTAGGACTTTACAAAAGAGCATACTGGAATCATCCTTGTACTATTTGGGCTAGAGAATGTAGTCAAAATTATTCATGGCTGTATGCACACTTTCTAGCACTAGGTATGGAGTACACTT
>Ga0098048_1000942_pt1 | contig 13271 bp, 14 predicted proteins | sample 13_taG_FD_75052 | JGI IMG/M metagenome (GOLD analysis project Ga0098048, IMG submission 75052) | Marine viral communities from the Subarctic Pacific Ocean - 13_ETSP_OMZ_AT15268 metaG | ecosystem: Environmental > Aquatic > Marine > Oceanic | place: Pacific Ocean | collected 2015-01-16 | reverse complement strand
AAGGTATTCGGATCGCACCATAAAAGTAGGCAATACGCTGCAAAGTTGTTTCGATAATGCAAGACACACCTCGCCCAGTAACCGAAATAGCGAAATCGGATATTTTATCATTTTTATTCTTATCGCGCTATCTTCGTATTATCGTATTTGAATCATGGCCCTCATTAGCAGATCCGAAGCCGCACGCGCATTGGGCGTATCACCCGAAGCTGTCTATGCAGCAGTGAAAAGCGGAAGATTATCGGTCAAGAAAGACGCATATGGCAAGCCTGTTGTCGATAGTGAAACAATGCGAGAGGAGTGGGCCAGGAACACTCAAACGAGAATTGGCATCGGTCCAAAAGCCGCTGGCCCAGGCAAGGAGAAGAAGCCTTTGCGCAGTCGCGAGGAGAGAATGGCTTCAGCCGGTGAGCAGCCGAGGATCAGCAAGACTCAGGAGTCGATCCCCGACTATGACGAATCTCGCGCTCGAACAGAGCATTTAAAGGCAGAGCTGCTTGAACTTGATCGACAGCAAAAAGAGGGGCTCCTGGTTAAAGCAGAGGACATTGCGCTTGAGTGGTCAGAAATTATCACTCGTGCAAGAACAAAGCTATTAGGGATACCAACCAAGGCAAAACAGCGAATACCAGACTTAGACACAGACGCTATCGGTGTTTTGGATGATATTGTGCGCGAAGCCTTAGAAGATTTAGCTGGTGACAGTAGATAACGTAGAAAAACTAAGGAAATCAGCTGCTTTAGCGTTTAAACCGCCAAAAAAGATGACTTTAAGCGAGTGGGCGGACTCTTATGCCTATCTAAGCGCAGAATCAAGCGCAGAAGGGGGCAGATGGCATACTCTGCCCTATCAGAAGGGGATAATGGACGCGATCACGAATCCGAAGATCGAGCAGATCAGCGTGATGAAAAGTGCCCGTGTTGGGTACAGCAAAATCCTTAATCACGTCGCGGCCTTTCATATTCATCAGGATCCATGCCCGATAATGATTGTGCAGCCCACGATTGAGGATGCACAGGGCTATTCCAAGGAAGAGATCGCGCCAATGTTGCGCGATACTCCTTGCCTTAAGGGTGTGGTGAGCGAGGCGAAGTCAAAGGACGGAGCCAACACGATCCTGCAGAAGCAGTTTCCTGGTGGGAGCCTGAGTCTGGTGGGCGCTAACAGTCCGCGTGGCTTCAGGCGGGTCAGTAGGCGAGTGGTGCTATTTGATGAGGTTGACGGCTATCCACCTTCAGCTGGCACCGAGGGAGACCAGATCAAGCTTGGGATTAGGCGTACTGAGTATTACTGGAACAGGAAGATCGTGGCGGGGTCAACGCCAACGGTTAAAGACTTCAGCCGTGTGGAACGAATGTTTTTGCAGGGCGACCAGAGGCGCTATTTCGTGCCATGCCCTGATTGCGGTCATATGCAGTATTTGAAATGGGCAAATATGAAGTGGCGCGACAACGACCCTGACACGGCTAGTTACTGCTGCGAAAGCTGTGGCGTATGGATCCCGGCAGCGAAGAAGCGTTGGATGGTTGAACGCGGTGAGTGGCGGCCCACCGCGCCTGGTAATGGTAAGCATGTTTCGTTCCACATTTGGGCGGCGTACAGCTACAGCCCAAACGCAAGCTGGTCAACTCTGGTCGAGGAGTTTCTTGATGCGAAAAACGACGCAGAGCAGCTGAAGACATTCGTGAACACTGTTCTGGGCGAGACGTGGGAAGACGAGTATGCGTCGAAGGTTAATGCCGACGGTCTCAGCGAACGTTCAGCTGATGAAAAGTACAAGCAGGGCGTGGTGCCTGCAGAGGCATTGTTGCTCACTGTTGGCTGTGACACGCAGGACACCTGGCTCTCGCTCAGTGTTTGGGGATGGGGCCGCGAAGAGCAGGGGTGGTTGATCGACAGGGTGAAAATTTACGGCGACCCGTCGCGGAAAGACGTGTGGAAGCAGTTGGATGAGATTTTGCAAACTCCTTACAAGTCCGAAGATGGTCGTGAGTTGAAGCCAATGATTGTGGCAATCGACTCTGGCGGCCACCACACCAGCGAGGTGTATCAATACGCCAGGGAACGACAGAGCCTAGGAGTTGTTGCAATCAAGGGCATGTCAACCAAAAACAAGCCGCCAATTGGCAAGGCAAGCAAGGTTGACCTGAATGCGCAGGGCAAGACCCTTAAAAAAGGCGCTCAGGTGTTCCCTGTGGGATCGGACACGATCAAGTCATTATTGTTCGGCAGGCTGAAGCACAACGATGTCGGGCCAGGGTATTTGCATTTTTACTCAACAGTCGGGAAAGATTATTTTGAAGAATTGACGGCAGAAAAGCAGATCCTCAAGTACAAGAATGGATTCCCGGTGAGAATTTGGGTGAAAAGCAGCAGTGCAAGAAACGAAGCATTGGACGAGCTTGTTTACGCATACGCGGCTTTAAATCGCGTGTATCAAATCAAAGACCGCAGAACGTTATGGGATCAGATGGAAAGAACCCCTGAAGAACAGAAAGAGTCCAAGCGTGCAGCTTCGGCAAAGCGAACTCAGAAAAGTTTCGTTAATCATTGGTAGGAGTTAGACTGCTGAATATCAAATGCTCTCTTTAGATGGGAATCCCTCCATCCATAACTAGCGGCGTGGATACGGTGTGGACTGATTCCGAGACCGTTGACGTTTTTGGAGATGCTGTAACTAGCTCTACGCATAGTCTTGTCTATTATTTTCGACTAAATACAAACGCTCAAGGTCTGACGGCGACATCAGTCGCTTACGAAAGTGGCTGGAAAACAACTTTAAGCGCATCTGAAACTGCATCGGTTGTCGCAAGCCCCGACTGGTTCTTTCAGGCTGTGCTGACCAAGACTGGCGAAAACATTATTCAGGAGTACAGCCGGGGCCAGATCGAGTTTCAGCCTTCTTTGTCCTATTCGGGTACGCCCGGCGCTTTTGACGGGAGGACTCAGGCACAGAAAGATCTTGATGCTGTAAAAACAGCTATTCGAGCTTTGCTTGGTGGCGGCGCGGTTCAAGAGTACAGAATCGGGACGCGAAATTTAAAGCGATACGATATTTCGGAACTTCTGGTGTTAGAGACTAGGCTGAAGTCAATAGTGGCTAAGGAAAACAAAGCCAAGATGATCGCTTCAGGATTGGGCGATCCTAAAAATCTGTATGTTCGCTTTGGTCAAGGCTGATGGGATTAAGAACAAGCTTACTTAGAAGATTTGGCTTACAGCCTATCCCTGTCGAGCAGCGCAGGCGCAGGCGCAATTATGCAGGTGCTGTTGTCTCTCGCCTGACAAGCGACTGGATGAGCACTCAAGCTAGTGCTGACGCTGAAATACGCACAAGCATCAGGAAGCTGCGAGACCGCTCCCGCGAGATGGTGCGGAACAATCCTTATGCAAAGCAGGCAAAACGCACGACTCAAGTCAACGTTGTTGGCAGTGGGATCAAGCTTCAATCTCAAGTGCAGCAACTTAGGGGCAGGAAGCTAAACGATTCGGCCAATCGCTTGATTGAAGAAAAGTGGCGTTTATGGACCCGTGCGCAACATTGCGACGTAGCGGGTCGGCACAGTTTTCACATGATGGAATGGCTTGCCACTGGTGCCTTGCCAGAGTCAGGCGAGGCATTGTTCAGGATCATAAGGCGTCCGTTTGGCAACAGTAAGGTGCCATTGGCTCTTGAAATGCTTGAGTCTGACGTGCTGGATGAGGAGTACCAAGGCCCGACTCTTTCTAGAAGCAATGAGTGGAGAATGGGTGTCGAAATTAATGAATGGGGCCGCCCAGTACGTTATGCGTTTTTAACTCGTCACCCTGGCGATTATTGGTTCCAGAATGTTTCAGAGAAAGATGGTAAGCATGTATTCCTTCCAGCAGCGGATGTAATTCATTTGTTTTTACCGGAGCGGCCACAGCAGAATCGGGGTGTGCCTTGGTTCCATCCTGTGATGGTTGACGCGCATCAGCTGCAAGGATACGAAGAAGCCGCTGTCGTTCGTGCTCGCGCTGGCGCAAGTGTCATGGGCTTTGTCACTAGTCCAGAAGGCGAGCTTGACGGGGATGATGTTGAAGACAGCCGCCGGATTAGTGAGTTTGAGCCTGGTATGTGGAAGTATTTAGAGCCTGGTCAGAATGTTGAAGTTCCAAACATCAGCTCACCTGACCAGCAATTCGAGATGTTTGTTAAAAACAAAGTACGTCGTTTTGCTTCAGGTTTTGGCTGTAGTTATGAGACATTGAGTCGTGATTTTTCAGACACTAATTACAGCAGCAGCCGTTTAAGCCTCTTGGAAGACAGAGAACACTGGAAAGTCGTACAAGGGTATTTGATTGAAAATTTTCACATGAGAGTGTTCCGTGAGTGGCTTGGCTTGGCTGTGCTTGCTGGAGAGTTACCGTTCACCGATTACGAGGAAAGGCCAGAGCGATACGACACACCCAGGTGGATGGCGCGTGGATGGGATTGGGTTGACCCTCTCAAAGAGGCTAAAGCTTACCGTGAGATGGAAAATGCGGGCTATTATACGAAGGCTCAAATCGTTTCAAGGCTAGGAGGAGACTTCTACGACAACTTGAGTGAAATTGCTATGGAACAGCAAGCAGCCCGTGATCTTAACGTTGAGCTTGATCGAGACATTATCGAGCAGCCACCAGAGGTAATTGAGTGATGCCATTTAAGCCAAACGATGGAATGCGTGAAGAAGCGCAGCGTTACAAAGACTGGAAATCAGACGGCAGGAAAGGCGGCACTGAAGTCGCAGCTCGCCGCGCAACTCAAATCTTGAGCGGCAATGAGTTGAGCGATGAAACAGTAATCAAGATGAGCGCATGGTTTGCGCGTCATGAAGTAGACAAGCAAGCTGAAGGATTCAGCCCAGGAGAAGATGGCTACCCCTCGCCAGGAAGAGTCGCTTGGGCTGCTTGGGGCGGCGATTCTGGTAAAACATGGTCAGACCGCATTGTTAAATCCATGGATCGTTCAATCAGCCAAGAAGAAGTTCGCGCCGAGCCTGATGCTTTAGACGTTGGAGATTTTGTGCGCTGGAGTTCTTCTGGTGGCAATGCTCAGGGACGCATTACAAGAATTGTTCGTGATGGCCAGCTAGAGGTGCCTGGCGCAGAAGTTACTATTAATGGAGAAGAGGATGATCCTGCCGCATTAATTAGGATTTATCGCGAAGGAGACGAAGGATGGCAAGAGACCGATGTTTATGCAGGGCACAAGTTCAGTACACTGAACAAGATCGAAGCATTACGCGAGATGGAGGTACAAGAGGAGGTGCATTATGCGGCCTTTGATGAAGAACATCAGAAATTGTCCCGTGATCTGGAAGGTAAGACCTTTCAGCGTGTCGAAGCTACCAGCTTCCGCATGGTTGATGAAAAGAGCATGGAGTTTCCATTCAGCTCTGAATATCCCGTGGCTCGTTATTTTGGAAACGAAATCCTGAGCCATGGCAGCGAGTCCGCCAACCTTGAGCGGCTCAATGACGGCGCACCGCTTCTTTATAACCACGATCCAGACCGCATGATCGGCGTTGTCGAGCGTGCTTGGATTGATGGAGAAAAGAAGCGGGGTTATGCCAAGGTGCGCTTCTCGCGCAATAAATTTGCGCAAGAAGTGCTCCAAGACGTTCGTGATGGAATCCTTCGCGGCGTTTCTTTCGGCTACTCCATTGATAAAATGGAAGAGCGTGAAAGTGATTTTGTAGCGACGAATTGGCGTCCCTATGAAGTAAGTCTGGTCAGCATTCCTGCTGACCCGACAGTCGGAGTTGGACGCTCTCTTGAGACGGACGATTCTGACCTAGACAATGGAGTTGAACGTTCCTTAGAGGAACTCGGCTCTGAGACTGCGGCTTCACCCGCATCACCTGAAAACACAATGACTGAGGTCATCATGGAAAACACTCCAGATCTGGAGGTGATCCGGTCCGAGGCCGTAGAGGCCGAACGTGACCGTGTTACCTCTATCACTCAAATCGGTGAGCGTCACAAGCTCCCTGACATGGCACGCGATTTGATCAACGGCGGCAAGTCTGTTGATGAGGCCCGTGCTGCATTTCTCGAAAAAATCGGCACTCAAACCGTGGAACACAGCATCAGCGTCACTGCTAACGACATCGGTCTTTCTGATAAGGAGACTCGTAGCTTCAGCTTCGTCAAAGCTCTGAACTATCTCTCTAACCAGGGTGATGCTCAGGCTCGTCGCGATGCAGCATTTGAAATTGAAGTTGGTGAGGCTGCTGCTAAGAAGTACGAGCGTTCTTCAAACGGCATTGTCATCCCTAATGAGGTCCTTCGTCGCGATTTGGTTGTAGGCACTCCTACAGCTGGTGGCGATCTGGTTGATGACGTGCTGTTGTCTGGCAGCTTCATTGATCTGCTTCGCAACCGCTTGTCGATTTCACGGGCTGGATGCACAGTTCTGACCGGGCTGCAGGGTAATGTCTCAATTCCTCGCCAGACAAGCGCGAGCACTGCTTACTGGGTTGGCGAAAACGCTTCTCCTACCGAGTCACAGCAAAGTATCGATCAGGTGAATATGACACCCAAAACTGTGGGTGCATTTGTTGATTACAGCAGGCGTCTTCTGCTTCAAAGCAGCATCGACGTCGAAGGCATGATTCGTAACGATCTTGCTCGCGTCATTGCCCTTGAGATTGATCGCGCTGCTGTTTACGGCACCGGTTCTTCCAACCAGCCTCAGGGTCTGACTAACGTCAGCGGTATTGGATCTGAGACTTTGACCAGCTTTGGAAGTTTTGATGAGTACATCGCAATGGAGACCGACGTTGCTGCGGCTAACGGTGACATCGGCGCAATGCGCTACATCATCAACGCTTCTGCTCGCGGCGCTCTGAAGTCAACTGAAAAGGCTTCAAACACTGCTCAGTTCGTTTACGAAAACGATGAAATCAACGGTTACCCTGTGATCATTTCCAACCAGTTGCTCAACAACGATGCACTGTTTGGCGATTTCTCGCAGTTCGTGATGGGCATGTGGTCAGGCTTGGATCTCACTGTTGATCCTTATGCTGGGGCAACTGCTGGAACCGTTCGCGTCATTGCTTTGCAAGACGTTGACTTTGGCGTTAAGCAGCCTGCATGTTTCTGCTTCGCTAGCTGAACAACATGAAAGTTGAGATCACACGCGGAGTGATGATCAACGGGGAGTCTGTGAAAGCAGGCTCCTTTATTGAAGTTGATCAGCAGATAGCGAATATTCTTTTCAATAGCGGCAAAGCAAAAGTTGCTGTTGAAAAGACAACAAATTCGGTTTCTGAAGCTGCCGATTTTTGCAAAACTGTGCCTCGTTCAAAGCGAGGACGTTCTAAAACTTCTTCTGGAGAAGACTGATGACAATTCTTTCTGTTGGTCTTGAAAAGCTTTCGCATTTTGCGCTAGCTCCAACCGCTTCACGCACTTCTGCTCTTGACGGCACTGCCGTTGACCTGAATGACTACGAAGGCGACATTTGCGTGATTCTCGATGTCGAGGATGGCGGTACATCGACTTTGGATGTCAAGATTCAGTCAGCTGACACTTCCGGTGGGACTTACTCTGATGTCCCTGACACTTCTTTCACTCAAGTGAGCACAAGTGCAAGCAAGCAGACGCTTGTTTTCCCAAAGGGTAGCGCCAAGCGCTTTATCAAAGCTGTTTCAACAGTTTCAACTTCAACTCATACCTACAGCGTCAATGCTTTTGGTGCGCTGAAGTACGCTTGATAGTTTTATGCGTCTGACATAAGTCGGGCGCTTTTTCATGCTTTGATAAGGCTAGTCAGTTATGATGTTCAAGTAAGGAGCTAGGCGAGAGATGAGCCTTCCACGAATTGGTGGTTTTTCGGCCCCAGCAACTGCAGATTTTGCTGACCTTGACTATGACGGTAGCAGCCGGGTAGTTATGATTACCTACAAGCAGGGCGGCTCTGGCGGCGTTGTGGTTGGCGTGTTGAATATTACTTATGTCGGCGCTAGTACCGATGTTAATACTGTTTACTGGAACATCTGATCATGGCGTATAAGTACAATCCACTTCTAGGAATTGGTCTTGACGAAACAGGAGCAGGCGCTAGTGCTTTTGAGGTTCTAGGGACCGTTGCGACTGTTGGCGACTTGCCTGGCGGTGCTACCCAGGGCGATGTTTATCTAGTAGAAGCCGACGATAATTTCTACGTCTGGGACGGTTCTGCATGGGCTTCTCTAGGTACGTTGGCCGGGCCTCAGGGGCCTGCCGGGGCGACTGGTCCAGCAGGCGCTGATGGCGCTGATGGCGTAGGGGTTATCACCGGGGGCACTACAGGCCAGGTTCTGGCGAAAGCCAGCAACACTGATTACGACACCGAATGGGTTGACCAAACTGGTGGCGGTGGCACTCCTGGAGGCTCCGACACCCAAGTTCAATTTAATGACGGCGGAGCATTTGGTGGCGACCCAGGTCTTACCTACGACAAAACGACAGATAAGCTCACTGTCGGCGGTGACCTTGAACTAGAAAATGGCGGAACATTCACTACCACATTGCAGACGGTAACACCAACTGCTAACCGAACAGTTTCGATTCCCGATGCCACTGGAACGATTGGCCTGGTCAATGGTCCGACTGGTAGCATTCAATTCAATCAAGCGGGTGCATTAAGCGGCACCAGCGATTTTAGTACGACGCTGGATTGGAATAATGCAACAACAACATTTACAGGGCTGAAGTTAAATGTAACCAATACTGCAAGTGCTTCTGGTAGCAACCTGCTTGATTTGCAGCTGAATGGGGTTAGTGAGTTTGACCTGCGCGCCAACGCGCTATTAACTTCTTCTTTCAGTTACGCTGCAACTGGTGCAGGGACGGCTGTCCTTCTTTCACCAAACGGTGGAGCGACGTATAGTGCGAGATTGAGTACTTCCACTTTCCTTACGACAGGTACCCTTGGAATTTCAGGTAGTATTTTTAACAGCACCCCAGACGTAGCTCTAAATCGAGACGCCGCCAACATCCTTGCCCAAAGGAACGGCACCAACGCTCAAACCTATCGGCTCTATAACACCTACACCGACGCCTCGAATTATGAGCGTGGATTCTTCCAGTGGAACAGCAACGTCCTTGAGCTTGGGACGGAAGGCGCTGGCACTGGTTCTGAAAAACCTGTTCGCATCACAGCGGCAACTTTAAAGCTGCCCAATCTGCCCACTTACGCCGACAACTCTGCGGCCACCTCTGGTGGTCTAGTTGGGGGTGACGTTTACAAGACCGCCACTGGCGAACTTCGCATTACCGTTTGATCTAACCATGAACACACTTTCCCTTACACTGACCAACACCCGCGTTATCGACGGGTTGATCTTTGCCGCTAATTCTGTCGGCAAAACGCCTGAGGCGTATGCTGAATGGCTGTTAAACCAGGATGGCAATCGTTTCGCCGACGCTAACGGCTACGGCGTTGTCACAAGTGCTGGATTCTTTGCACGCTTCACCCCAGCTGAATATGCAGCGGTGCTCGGAGCTTCTGTCGATACGGTAGAAGTACCAGAGAGGATTGGCGGTGTGCCAACTGAGGAACAATACGATGCCTACCAAGTAGCAGTTCTTCAGTATTCAATGCTTGAAGACCCTACCGCTGAGGAAACTGCAACGTATGAAGCAGCCCTTGAAGCGTATAAACTGGCTACCACTGCTGAAAACCAAGTCGAGGTTGATGCAGCTGAAGCACAGAATGCAGCTGCTGATGCAGTTAAAGCATTGCTTGATGAACTAACAGCAGCTGAAAAAGTAGCACTTGATGATCAACGTGTTACTGACGGTCTTGCGTTGTTGGTCAGCATGGAACTGCTTGCACCTGAACGACCAGCTGAAATTACTGCATACGAGCGTCCTTTCCCCGGAGGTGAGTGATGACACTTGTCTGGAAGTCAGGTTGGGACGGACTGACTGAATCTGAAGCAATTGATTATGTCGCGGCTGTAGAAGCCGCTGACGGTCAAGAGCTTGAGTTTGGTGTAGCCAAGGCAATCAATGACTTCGTTCTTGGTTGCAAACAGGACGACATCTGGAACGCAATCAAAGCGTCTTGCATCCTTGCTGGTGCGAGGACGCTTGATGGTGCGTTGGTTCCGTTAACCGGTGGTGCCCCGACGAACTTTAATTTTGTTGGTGCGGATTACGACAGGGAGACTGGGTTGAAGGGGAATGGGAGTACGAAGCATTTGGATAGCAATAGGGCTAACAATGCTGATCCGCAGGATGACAAACACCTTTCTGTCTATCAAACTTCACTTGCCACTAGTAACTCTATCCTCATAGGTACGCAAAATGTGACAGGAAGAAGCGCATTAATTAGTTTCGTAGCAGGGGGTATATCGGTAAGAATAAACTCCAATGTTGAGACTTCTAAAATTGGGAACAGTGTAGGTTTTGTCGGAGGGGTAAGATCTTCAAGCAGTACGTCTACAGGACGGGTTAATGGCACAAACTTTTTGCAAAGTATAGCTTCTCAGAGTCCTGCAACTTTAGACATAGGAGTTTTTGCAGAAGCCTCGGGGATAGCAAAAACCGACGCCCGCCTTTCCTTCTACAGCATCGGCGAATCCCTAGACCTCGCCAAACTCGACACCCGCGTGTCTAACCTTATGACAGCTATCGGAGCAGCAATACCATGAGCCCTACTGCAATCCCTGGAACCTTTATTTTCCAGCCTCCTGTCAATGGCACTTTGACTATTACTAGCGATCAGGTCGCCCCTCCCGGCGATGCCGCGATCAACTACGGCATTACAAGTGCTGGTGGCACGTTTAACCTCAGGTCTACAGGAACTGTTGATTATGAAGTTGATTGGGGCGACGGTGACGTTGAAATAAGCACACTTAACACGTTACCCCACACTTACGCTGCTGGTGATTACAATTTATCTATTTATAGTGATGATGTTTATAGGCCGTTTTTTAACAACAGTGGGGATGAAGATCAGCTAACGTCTGTTGCAATTGGTGCTGAGGCTGATTTAGGAACGAACCTTGATATCGCTTGGCGCGGTGCAAACAACATGACTTCATTTGTCTGTCCGTTTGATGCGACAAGTTCGGTCGCGAGCTTCAGCTACGCCTGGTTCGGGTGTTCAGGGCTGTCCAGCTTTCCCTTGATCGATACCTCTAGTGGGACGGGCTTCTTCGCCGCTTGGGCCAACTGTTCCGGGTTTACCAGCTTTCCACTGATCGATACCTCTAGTGGGACGAACTTCGGCTATACCTGGCTCAACTGTTCCGGGTTTACCAGCTTTCCACTGATCGATACCTCTAGTGGGACGAACTTCGGCTTCGCATGGTTCGGGTGTTCCGGGCTTACTAGCTTTCCCGCCAATATGTTTGACACGACGGGAACGCTTACTGCTAATGCATTCGACAATGCTTGGTCAGGCTGTGCCCTTACCGCACAATCAATTGAGAACATCCTTGTCTCACTAGACACTAATGGCGCTACTGGCATCGCACTTGGCATCAACGGCGGCACTAACGCAGCCAAAACCACTTGGTCTACTGCCGCTAATACTGCTTACACCAACCTGGTCAACAAGGGTTGGACGATTTCCTTTAACCCTTGATGATTATGGACAATACCTATTACGTCTGCCATGGTCCTGATGTGGTTCACTACGTTGAATCTTATGGAGCTTCAACAATGACAAGCGGTCAACCAAACATCGAACAATTTGATGACGAACAAGAAGCCAAAGCCCGTGCTGAAGAGCTGGGTTATGTATTCACAATCGGAGGAGATCTTGACCTTGCTACTTCTAAGGCACCTGTGATCGGCTAGAAGCACGTCCGTTCATCCTTCGGGACGCATGACACCATAAGCATGGAACGGGGCTTATGGAGGCTTCTAAAGAGGTTACTATGCAAGGCAAAACTTATTGCTATCGCGGTGTAAAATACACCAAGTGAGATAGATCTAACAGAGGGGTGCAATTCCCCTCTTCACTATTGGCATTGGCCCTTACGAGGACACCCTTTGCCGTCTAGACGGTGGGATAGACCACAATTTTTTGAAACATCAAACGTTTGGTGAAAACTATATCTTTATTATTTTTTATTTAAAATGTCACAACAACAATCCGGTGCATCTCAACTTGCACCACAAATGATTCCAGGAGCTGATAACTTTGCCGGTGGTCAGTCTCCTTCTAATGCTCAACGCCGTGCGCTTTATTTGAAGCTGTTCAGTGGTGAGATGTTCAAAGGGTTCCAGCGTAATACAATCGTTCGTGACCTTGTTATGAAGCGTAGCCTGTCGAACGGCAAATCAATGCAGTTCATCTTCACAGGTCGTACTAAGTCTGAATTCCATACTCCTGGTAACAGCATTCTTGGTAATAGTGATGGTGCACCTCCGGTGTCAGAAAAGACCATCAACTGTGATGACCTGTTGATCAGTTCAGCTTTTGTTTATGAGTTGGATGAAGTCCTTGCTCATTATGATCTCCGTTCTGAGATCTCACGTAAGATTGGTTATGCACTTGCTGAAAAGTATGACCGACTTGCATTCCGTGCTATCACTCGTGGTGCACGTAAAGCTGGTATTGTAACTGCTACTAACTTCGCAGAACCAGGTGGTACTCAGATTCGTGTAGGTAATACTACTAATGATTCTGATGCTTATGTTGCAACAAACCTTGTTAATGCTTTCTATGACGCAGCTTCTGCTATGGATGAGAAAGGTGTTAGCATGGAAGGTCGTGTGGCTGTACTTAACCCACGTCAATACTATGAATTGATTCAAGGTATTGGTGGTTCAGGTTCAGGTGCTTACCTTGTTAACCGTGATGAGCAAGGTACTGCTTTGCAATCCGGTAACGGTATCATGGAGATTGCAGGTATTCGTATCTACAAGTCCATGAACATTCCTTTCCTTGGCAAGTATGGTACTGCTTACGGCGGTACAACTGGTGTTACTGATCCTGGTAACACTGGTGACTTCGTTGGTGAAGCCATTGAAAATCAAAGTGACGCACAAGCTGGTGTTAACAATGATTATGGTCTTGCTACTGAAATTGGTACTAAGTCCTGTGGTTTGATCTTCCAACGTGAAGCAGCCGGTATGGTTGAAGCTATTGGTCCTCAGGTTCAAGTAACCAGTGGTGATGTTTCCGTTATTTATCAAGGTGATGTCATGCTTGGTCGTTTGGCTTGTGGTGCTGATTACCTTAATCCTGCTGCTGCTGTCGAATTGTATGTTGGTGCAACTCCTCCTGCTGCATTTGGTAGCGTGAACAACTAATTTATTT
>Ga0098048_1000939_pt1 | contig 13298 bp, 22 predicted proteins | sample 13_taG_FD_75052 | JGI IMG/M metagenome (GOLD analysis project Ga0098048, IMG submission 75052) | Marine viral communities from the Subarctic Pacific Ocean - 13_ETSP_OMZ_AT15268 metaG | ecosystem: Environmental > Aquatic > Marine > Oceanic | place: Pacific Ocean | collected 2015-01-16 | reverse complement strand
GGCGCCATCATGAGATCCTCCATAAGCTGCTGCGGCACGCTACGTTTGCCCGACTTAGCGTTACTCACGCCTTGCCGCAACTGACGTCCTCGGTTCTTAAACTTACTCGCGAGCCATGGGGCTTTAGCCGCAAGAAACGTAGGAGACTGAGGAATAAGTATACGCTCTGCGTTATGCTTGATTGTCGCCATTGGGAGGAGCCCTAGCGGATCGATCGCTACCTTCTCAAGTGGCGCTCTGTGTTCGTGCGCAGCGCGTTTCTCCATTAACACTTCGTAAAACATATTTTACCTTCCGAAAATTTTTAGCTGCGTCAATCTTAGCAGATAACCCGTGATAACACAGTACATTAACACGCGTGTTGCGTAAACACACGAAGGCACTGCTATGACGCATATCATTAATAAAAGTAAGCGTATTACCGAGGAGCTCCGCGCACGCACCTACGCACACATGACCTGTCTCCTCAACTAAGTTAATTCGAGGCAGGTTTCGAGGCGTTAGACTTTGCTTGCCAACCCAGAGACGTTTTGTCCTCATTAATTGGTCCGCCTACGGCCCAAGTGTCACAGCTTCTCAGTGACGCGCACTTAAAGTGATGCATCCAGCAGTACCCTAACTCGCCGGCATTGTTATCCGACACCTCACCGGGCATACACTCTTTCATACGTGGGCTAATATCAAAAGCAACGCAGTTACCACACGTCGATTTTTTAGCTGCCTTTTCACTCGCTTTCCATTTTTTAGCTAAACGCTTCCAATAGTCACCCGGCTCCTTAGGGTTAAGCGGTCCGTACATGTGATTTTCACGAGTAGCGTTTCTGTTTTTAGTATTACGCTCAATGTTATACGTCGCAAAGGGACATTGTTGGTTAGCCTTAGCGGCCATCTTTTCTATTTCGTCATAAAACGAATACATATTTACTAGCGACATTTTTACCCCCCCTAAAAAAAATTAATAAGGGAAACCTGTGTAGCCCTCTTCGTAAAGAGCTGTACGGTCTTCATCGCTGAGTTTTGGGAATTTATGTTGCTTGATAAGATTTTTAACGCGTTGAACGTCGTTCATGTAGAAGTCGTCCTTGCCGCGATGTACCGACCCTGCTCCGAGAAGACCGCCGAGACCAGCACCTGCACCCGCGCCAATTAATGTGGATTTGAGAGGCTTCCCCGTAATTTCTCCGCCAATCAAGCCTAATCCGGTACCCAACACGCCCCCCACTGCTGCGCCAAATCGCGCACGTCGACCTCGTAAGTCTTTACGGTATGTCCGCTCGTCCGTTATGCCTCGGTCATGTACGGACTTGCCCGCAAGCAGATCAGATCTATCTTCTTCGGACATACCTCTTAGGATCTCCTTAGCACGGTTTATCCTGTTTGCTCGCTTTTCCATTAATACTTCGTAAAACATGATTACTCCCCAAAAAAATTTAGTGACAGGTTCACCCAATATTACCACACATCTCGTTATAAGTAAGTACTCCCAAACAACACCGCGCATCGCGGAGAAAGACTTTAACATGACTACGTTAGAAATGCAGCAGGCCATGAAGGCAAAGAGTACGGCCGCGATAAAGATGAACATCGGGAGTTTCCACGCTCGATTAATTCGCCACGACAACACGGCCCTAAACGGCTTTGCGGTAGAGCGAAAGCTACGCAGAACGTTGAAGCAGCTTGTCGCAGAGTTAGTACGGAGAAATTATACGTGCACTGAGTGGACTCGCGACATGATCCGGCGATACTGCTACTGACGTGTAAGCCGCGGTTGTGGCGACATAGAGCTCCCCCCAAAAAAATTTTAAACGCGAATTGCGTAAAGGAGAATTAAATGTTTGTAAAATTTGAAACAGTACACAAAGATCGTCTCGGCTCTAGAGCACGCACACACCCTATGACAGTAAATGTGAAAAACATTATATGTATAGGTGGTTACTCTATGGGGGCGGACATGGTTGCTGAGATACATACCGAAACCCAACATAGTGAAGGGGAAAAAGTGTGGAAATGGGTCGGCTTAACAAAAATCGAGATCGGTAAAGGAGATCACGCAGAAGAAATATTCGTGGTCGGTACGTGGAAACAGGTACACGATTTAGTGATCGATAAGGACGGCATGTGGCGTGACATGTAAGTTACTTCGAGAGCGCGGGTTCAAAAATTGACCTAAAAGTCGATGCACTGTCTAGTGCGCAGAACCCCTATGTGATTTGACGATAGCCCTAAACATATACCTCATGGGGGTAGGCATGTGACCTCTTCTCTCTCTAGTTGAGCATGATGATAGTACGCCTAGAAAACGCAAAAAAGGCGTGGATCCTGTCATAAGTAATTAGTGTGAGAATGTTAAATTATAGACCGCGCATTGCGGAGAAAGGAACTCATCATGACATACTATGTTGATGAGCGTGGAGTAATCCACTTCTACAATTACAAGACTAACTAATAGTCCTCTGTAAGTAGACGCGCGCTATCGCGAGAGAATGGCAAAGGTGCTAGCTGCCCTAGAAGCAGCTTTATTTATCTATCGTAAACTATAACCGCGCATTGCGGAGAAAGGACATAGCATATGACACATACTGTTCCTATGCGTTGGTGTCCGGTTGAGCGTAGGCTTGTACCGGTAACCCAGTGGCGTTGGGTTTAATAACCTGAGCCTGCGATGGCAGATCGTAGATAGCATGCCCGTCTGAAACGACGTTAACTTTTAGCCTCGATGATAGTTTACACGCTAGGCCTCCCACGCTCTTACGAAGTACCAAAGCACAACCGCGCTTAACACGCACAACGTGATTGTCTCTCCGCAGGTTAACTCGTCTAGGTTGATCACCACACGCACGCTCCTTTATTTTAGCTAGGGGGGTAACGTATGATATCCACCCCACATAAGTAAGTATTTTTTTATTTTCTTTCATGTGAGCCTAACACCGAGTGTGGCGACACTTTTTAGCAGCAAACCTAACACGCGCACGCGTAACTTTCTCTTGACACGTAACACGTTCCACGTGCAACATGGGGGGTAGGGGGGTGAGGCTGTCACGTAAACTCACATGCACACAGTCCCGCAATACTACGCAAGAGTCTCGTACTCCCTTACTAGAAGAAGTCAGTACATACGTACTTCCCTATTACGAGTTACCTCTCATGTAATCTTGTTTACGTAATACACAATTATGTGACATACTACGTACACACTGACATGTTAATTAACGTGACAGCCCTCCGCCTTTTACGCGCGACTGGCTTATGTAAAGAGAGAGTGTATGTTTTACGAAGCACCATCAGACTATCGCGGAGAAGGAGAGCGCGCTACTCAATCTCCGATGGAGACGATAAGAGAGCTCCACGCGTTAAAGCGCGAGCATCCAGGCAAGACGTCCTTCAGCGACGAGATCACCCGCGCGTACATCAACAAGAAGAAGCGTCGAGGTCAAGTGGGCGGAGCGTTGCTCGGTGGCGCGTTAGGTACAGGGGCGGGGGCAGTTTTAGGTTCACGCCTTATCCCGAATAAAGGGATTCGTATGGCGACGGGCGGTGTACTTGGTGCAGGACTTGGTGGGTATGCCGGAGGTCGTATCGAGCGGGGACGCGCACACGAAAATGTGCTCCACGCAAGCAACACCCAACGAAAAGCGGTTGCCGACTTACTCTCTAGGTTAGCAACGGCTGAAGGTAAATCGTACACGGTGAGTAACGCTGACGGATCTAAGTCTATGCGATTTAACTCACAAAATGTACGTGCCAGTACTAAACAAGATGAGAAATCTAAAGGACAAAGGAAGACCGCAATGTTTTACGAAACACTCATGGAGAAGAAAGCGAAACGGTCTAAGAAGTCTTACGACATGGAGCTCGCTATTTTAGACAGGCGCTCAAAAGGTCTTCAGGCCCGTGGAGGTATCGGCGGACCCTTACTAGGTAAGATCGGTATAAAGACAACGAATCCTCATGCGGAGGCCATCCAGCGTAGAAAAGCTAAGCTGTTAAAAGAACGCAACCGCATGTACGGAACGAAGACGGCCACAGCGTACGGTGCCCATAGACACTATAACCAACGAAAGGACTAACCATGCTTTACGAGAAGCTAGCAGAAGCTAAAGACGAGAAGAAGCGTAAAGGGTTAAGCGCTGGGCAGATGCTCGGCGTGGGCGCTACCGGGCTCCTCGGTGGTTATGGCGGAATGCGTGCGAGCATCGAACCGCTTGAAGATAGGGCTCGTAATCAAATGAAAGCTAGTAAGGAGGAATTCCTCGCGACTTCACACCGCGTTTGGGACGAGGGATTAAATCGGCCAGAGAATTGGACGGACGGGAGAAAGGCGGAGCGTGCTAAGATCGAAACGCGATATAAAAATCATCTAGAGAAGCTAAAACAGCGTATAGATCCGACGAGTGGCGCGTACATAAAAAGAAGACACAAATTATGGGGCAGGGAGATAAAAGAGATACACAGGCATGAGCGCGCGACAGACCCAATTCATCTTGCGCTGAAGAAACGGGTCGCAGAGAACGAACGCATAAACCGGAAGTTAAGTCTAGGAGTGGCGGGAGCGGGGTTAGTAGGGGCAGGTCTTACGTCGTATGGCGCTAAGAAACTATTCGATGTTTATAACCAGCGTAAGCAACAAAGGAGCTAACCATGTTTTACGAGAAGCTAGCAGACCGCATGAAACACCGTCCGGCGAAAGCGTTAGCGATCGGTGGGCTAGGGATCGCGGGAGGTATAGGCGCGAAGAAACTGTACGATAAGTTCAATCAACGTAAGCAGCAAAGGGACTAACCATGTTTGAGGAGATGCGAAAGCTAAGTAAGCTCAGCCCATATACTAAGATGTATTTAGCAGGAGCCGGTACGCTCGGGTTAACGGGTGCCGCGGGGGGCGCGGCTTTTCAGAGGAAAGGTACGCTGCAAGGCGATCAGTTTAAGAAGATGAGCCCCTCAGAGAGAAAAGCGCGTATTCGTAGGCAACGCACGATCGGCGCGCTCGGCGGCGCAGCGAAAGGATTAGCGCTCAATCACATGGCGATGAATTCGCTTTTTGGCACGAGCAGTGCTAGAAGAGACATCCATCATATTGCGGGTGCCGCGGGGCTAGGAGCACTCGCCGGAGGATACGCGGACTACAAACGTCTCGATGACGCGGCACTCCGCGGGACGCACCCAAGAAGGGTCGGAGAGACTGAACGCGACTACAATGTCCGACTTAAAGGGATTAGGAATGCGCAGGTATGGAATAATTTCGCGCAAGCGAGTCTTGGGACAGTAGGGATTGAGCTCAATGCGAACGTGCGGCGAGCGTTGCAGGATCAGCAAGGGCGCAAAAGTGCAAGAGACGTAGCTAACCAAGTATTTAAAGATGGGTTCAGGAAAGCGCTTAGACCCGATCCTTTAAGAGACGCGGCTGACGAGTTCTCAGGCGTGGTTGGTACGGGCGCACGCGCGCTCCGGAAAGAGCTAAAGAAAGCTAAGGGGGACCCAGAAGCCTCCAGGGAACTACAAAGTAAGCTAAAGAAACAATATTATGCCGCGGCGAGAAGCCACCACCCTGACCGGGGCGGCGACGAGGAAAAGTTTAAGAAACTAGAGGGCGCCTACAAGAACATGAGGGACTTCTTAGACCCAGACGACTTAGAGAAGAGCAGCATGTGGTTACTCCCCTACGGGCAGCGCCGCTTTCACGAGAAACTAGCCGAAGCTAAGCAAGAGCGGGCGAATCTGTCCACAGGACAAAGAGCGGGTGTTGGCGCGGCGGGTCTGCTCGGAGCAGGCGTGGGTGTCGCCGGGTCTGTCGGGGCCGCACTCCCCTACGTCGATAATAGAAAGGCCTATGCCGCTGCTGAAACTCTCGGAGATGCTTCTCGAAGGCGAGAGGCTATCCGAGAAGCGCGTCGAGTTTCGACGAAGAGGATCAGAGCGGTCGGCGGGTTAGGCGGATTAGCAGGCGCGGGCCTTATGGCGTACGGAGCTAAGAAGCTATTCGATCGCCGTAACCGACGTAAGAGCCGAGAAATGCAGAAAAATGCGACGATGTTTTACGAGAAGCTAGCCGAAGCTGACCAAGAGAAGAAGCGTAGCGGCTTAGGACGCACGTTGCTCGTCGGAGGCTCTGCCCTAGCAGGGGGGCTTGGCGCGCACAAAGGTGTGAGCGGCCACGTCGACCGCTTCATCTATGACCGCAAGGATAAAGCGTATATGAAAAACATAGCTCTCGAGGAGCGTCTCGAGAGATTAGGAGCTGCGCCAGCGGCTGAGAAGGTTCGACGTAAGCGAGAGGCTATACCGAAAATATATAACAGGCTAGGTAAAGGACTGAAAATCGGCAGCGGGGTAATCGGTGCCGCCGCACTAGGCTACGGCGCTAAAAAGCTACATGATAAGTTCAGCCGCCATAAGCGAGCGGAGCGCTGACGACATGTTTTACGACGTACTTATAGAAAAGCGGGCAGCTAAAAAGAAGCAGGAGAGCAGCCGCAGAAAAGACGCGTTAAAGGGTGTCGGTGTCGGTGTGGCTGGGATGGCTGGCGGGGCCGGACTCGCTGCAGGCAGCAAAGCGCTCGGACGACGCGCCGTTAGACCCGACCAGGCGAGCATGGAAAACCTCTTAACTTCCATGGGCGCCCGGAAGACTACAAGTACGTACGGCTTCGGGAGATTGGATCCGAAAACGGGGCAGGTCACCCCGCAGGGGAGAAGAGGTGAGATCTACGAGCTCGTCGCAAAGGACGGGAGAAAGATAGAGTTGCAGCTGGGCGCCGGTAAGGAAGGCAACCTCGCTGCGTACTACAGTCCAGACTCTAGGCGTAAGCGTAGCCTCCCAAACAGCCGAGGTACGATCCGCCTTGACCGAGGTATCATGGACGAGGATGTGTTCTTCCACGAACTCGGTCACGCCACGGGGCGCGGCTCAAAGACGAGGTATCAGAAGCCGTTAGATGATCTAAGTGACGTTATTGGCGGTAAGGCGGGTATGGCCGCAGAGATGTTAGGCGGGTTAGGCGCCGCAGGTATGGCAAGCTCGGCGCGGACCAAGCAAGAAGCCGATCGCGCAAACATGGCGGCTAACACCGTACTTGGGCTATCCGCGCTAAGACACCTGCCCACGCTCGGCGAAGAAGCGCGAGCGAGTATCAGGGCGTACGGTCTTAAGAAGAAGTTCATGGGAGGTAAAACTCCAGGCGCTAGGATCCTCTTGCCGAGTTACGGGACATATCTAGGTAACGCGTTACTGCACGCAGCGCCCGGTATCGCAGCTAAAGTAATGGCTAAGCGAAAACAAAGGCAGTTCAGAAGCGAAAAGGAGAAATAATGCGGCAGCATTTCATGAAAAACTCGCATCAGCTAAAACGCGAGAAAAGGAGCGCAAAGAGCGAGGACGGCGCGTACTCTGCGGTGTCGGGCTGGGCGCCGGTACGAGAGTTATGTGCCGCCGTTACAAAAGAGGGCAGGGAAAGAGTAAGCGGTAACCCTTAGTTCTCCTCGAGGTGCTCATGGGTTTACGGCCTCAAGTATAGCGGGGGAGTATCTTCTTGTCGGGGCAAGGCTCGCGGCTGATCCCGCTAGTAGACGTTCCTAGCGGCAACTTCTCGTTAGATGAGAGTTTGCGCCAACGATCGACGCTGACACTGTCGTCTACTAGTTCCCACGTCACTAGTTCACCGTCTGCGTTAAGCACTGCGACGACACACGTCACGCGTCCTCTTATCTTCGCGAAGCGGAACCCCCGGACGTCCGCCCCTTCGAAGTCTTCTGCGACAAATCGCATTTGATCTATCCAGTTCGTTTCCTCAGCACTCATTTGTCCTCCTCGGCAAACTCTGCCATGCATTCCTCTTTCGCGGCATTAACAACTCGAGTGATTAACTCTTTAGCTTGTGCTACAGAGCCTTTCCCAACAAACCGGGGTAGCCGGACAACAATGGCTAGGCCCTTATGGTTTAAGGTAGCGCCCAAATGTACGCCGCGCTTACCGCCCGATAAAGACTCTCCGTCTTGCTTAAGAACACCGTTAAGGTCCGGGACTAACTCCTCAATCTTGTCAAAGAGGGTGTCGATGCGCAGATCTTGCGGACTAATTGCTGAGTCTCGGTATGTAATTTTCAAGGCTATCTCCTTCTTTACTTGAGCATCTCTAAGAGTTCTCTGCCGTTCTTAATCAGCAGGACGTGGCCATCCGGGATGCCTTCTACGCTTACGCAGTCGAGTACATCCACCCAACCTGCCGGAAGACCGACGTACAGCTTCTCGGGATCTATTTGCCGGGGCAGGCTCTCCTGCGTCTGCAGAAACGGGGATAGCTTCAGGTTTAAACCATCGTGGGTGTGGTCTTCTTGTCCACCGGAGGTGCCATCGTTGTTCTTTGGTTTCATAGTATCTCCTGTAAACCTCAACGGGGTCAGCGTCGAGGGGATGTTTCTCTCCCGTCGCGAGCGGAACGGGCTTACGCCGTCTGCGGTGCGAGAAGAGTTCGTCAATGGTTGGTTCAGGCAACTCGCCGTAGTAGAACTGCTCGGTAGCGTGTACCTTGTCGAAACGATACGTGTATTCGTCACACAAGGCACGCAATAAGGCAGACGCGTATTCGAAGCCTGCTCGATCGAGACGTACCCATTTACTGCATGGATGGTTGCGCATGCGGTAGGTAAAATACTTCGTGTCTCTAGGTAACTCGCCACGCAACACGCGCGCAGTCACCAACATCTGGCAAGTCTCCAAGATCATCTTCCTCACGTGCTTATCGCAGTGCCATTCGGCGGCCTGCACAGCGCATACAGAGAGGTAGAATATATTGAAGGTGCACCTCCCTAGGAGAACGTACCGTCGTTCTCGATGATTGCTTCAGCGGCCTCGATAGGCTCCATGCCCGCGTCGTATGCCGAACGGGTAGCATAGTCGACAAGATCATCGATCCCGAACCCGCCGGTTTGATCCTGCACGTGAAGGTTCACTTCACTGAGCCATTGCTCATAGGTTAGATTGGGCATCGTTTGGTCTCCTAGGGTTGAGGTGGTGGATAAGTGCGAGAGCGTGAGACATGGCCTCGCCGGCCCTCTTGTCTTGCGCCCGGAACATTTTGATCTTCATCGTCATATCCTCCTTCTTCGAGTGCAGTGACTTCTGGAGGCCATCGATGTCCCGCTTTCGGGCATCCGCAACAACGCGCATGCCTTGGAGGCTACCCTGCACCTGCGCCAACTCAATTCGCAGAGCGCGGACTTGCTCGCCTTCCTCGACTTCACCTTGGCGCAGGCGGACAAGTTCGTTGAGTAACTCAACCACCGCAGCGCTCTTAGAGCTACCCGCAAGGATCTCTTCGTGAAGTTGAGTAGGAATGTTCGTGAACGTAACAGTGACGGATTTAGACGTGGTCATAGTGACCCCCTTCTTAGGTAATACGCAACTCGCGTGTTGATACTGTGTTATCACAGATTTAGTAACTTAGTAACCTCGCCGCACCTGACGCTTGAGGCGCGATCTCTCCGAAGAAAGATGCATAAACACCTGATTCAGAGCGCGGAGCTCTTCCTCGTTAAGTTTATCTAGCGCGGGCTTGAGTACATTCATGTTCGGAATGCGAGATAGATGCGCGATGATAGATTGTTTGTTGCTCATCGCCTTCTCCTTTTCCTTGAGAGCAATAATAGTATGAGTGTCAGCAGCAACCTGCTGCTCGAGATTAAGCGCCTTGGCGCGGACCACCGAGCCACAGAAACCAAAGCGCCATTAAGAGCAGAATAACTTTGAGCGTCATGCCTGAGCCTTAGCATACATTTCCTGCATTTCTTCTACGGTGTACCACTCGATGTAACCTGCCCACGTCGTACCCTCTAGATCAAAGTCCGAGACCGCGAAGCCGTAGATGTTCCCGTCATAGGCGAAGACGCCGGTCTCCGAGACCGAAGTCTCGGCGGGAGGGGTCTCAACGAGGCGAGCATTGCCCTCGTCATACCACACGTGCGGGGAGCGAAACCAAGATCGGACGTTCGCGAAGAAGGCGTCACGGCCTTCGACGTATACAGCGATCTTCTTATTTCCTCCGGGGGCACTAGCGTGTGTTTGGTAGTTATCAACCTTAATCACGTTGGCAGGGACGGGGTTAGCTTGTGCCTCCGTCGACGCGAGTGCCTCTGCGATGAAATCCTCGCTCAGACTAAGTGGTACACACCCGATGCTTCGGTAATCGTCTAAGTCAGTACTAGGTAAAACGCCCCAACACTCGTGAAACAAAGTGACCACGCGCTGGTGTGCGGAGACGAGGACGTCGTTGTACTCCTTCGCGTACTTCACTGCGTACTTAGAGCGCTCCTCCTTCGCTGTGAGGGTAATCCCTGTATCGAGTAGATCCTCATCGAATAGAGCCTTGATCGCGGCCTCGGTCTCCACAATCTTTACGCCGAGGAGGCAGTCGTTATCCCGAAGCGCCTTGGCCAGCTGACGGTGAATGTACATCAGGTCATCGGTGTAGTTATAGAGAAGATTGAGGTCATTCGGGTCAAAATGTAATGCGTATCGCATAGGCCCTCCTTAGTTGGTTACGCAACTCGCGTATTTGAGATACTGTGTTATCACAGGTTATTCGCCGCTATTGTCGGCGGGCTCTTCGGGGATCATCTCGTCCCACGTGGCCGCAAAAGGAGAGCCAATAAACTCGTTACCTTTGTCGCCGTATAAGTCTACGATAATCCCCTCATCGGTTACCGTGATCTCGAAGAACTCATCCCCGCGTTCGATGTAGATCTTGTTTCCGTCCTCGCTAACCTTCGGCTTACTCATAGTCACGCACTCCCTTGAAGCGTGGATGGCGAGGTACGCCACGAGGTGTGAGCTCGAAGTACTCGACTGTGATCGTCTTACCGACCCAGTCGGGCTGTTCGCGGTCAACGTCCTTAAAGCCTGTTCCGACCTTAAACGTCTCCCCGTCACGCTCGCAGAAGAGTGCGCCCATGCGCCCTCCGTGTTTGCCAACGCCGGCCTGTACGTCCAGAACAACAAACTCTTCGTCTACGACAGGCTTTACCTTCAGGAGATTTCGGGTGCGCTTACGCTCATAGGGCGTATCAGGATTGCGTAACATAATACCCTCATGCCCGGGCGGGACACACCCAAGTAACCACTCGCTCTCCGGATCCGGCACTTGAATAAGCCCAACAATGGGCATGAGGAATGACGGGCTACGAGACTTCTCTACGCACCGCAACTTCTCGTAACGCTCCCGATATGGCGTGTCGTCGTCCGTTACGTAGTCGAAGACCGCGAGCACAATCTCATTCCACCGCTTATCTGGTGCCTTACGACGCACCGTCGACACGACGTCGTTAAACGAGTCGATTGTGCACCAATGTCCGAAGTTCTCATCGTAACAGTCTGCGATCTGCATGTGGCACACAAGCTCTCCGTCGAGAGGATGCCCGACTTCTTCCTGTAAGCGTGCGAGGTCCTCGAGCCACCAACTCGGCGGATGAAACTCTTTGCCTGTTCGGGAGGTTAGCTTCTGCCCGTCGAAAACAGCGCGTACTCCGTCGAGCTTAGGTTGGATCCAGAACCCATTAACGTTATCTTTACCATCTCGGTACGTGTGTGCGAGGGTTAAAGCCATGTTATCTCCTCCCCTTCAGCTGATCTACTGTTGCGAGTACTTCAAGCGCTGACTTGACCGCTTGATGGTCAATTCGTGCTTGCTCGACACAGCGAGCAATTGTCTCTGCCGCTAGAAGTGGGTACTGTGCAAAACGCACATCAAAGTCTGCGAACATCTCCACAAGCTCGTCTAGCATTTCGTTTTGGTACAATGAGGTCACTTGCCTCAGATCTAGATAAGCAATTGCCATATCCTTTAGTGGGCCTGTATCTAATCCTGACATGGTGTTCCTTTCAGTAATGCACAACTCGCGCGGTTAGGTACTCTGTTATCACAAATAAAGGGTGCAGATTGACAAGCTAACTATCATCGGACTCCTCCGTAGTTTATCGTCATTGCGGACTTAGGCTTAGCCCTTGTTATTGGCGCGATTCGACGCGAAGTAGTTCGCGGACTGGGCGCAACAGTAGACCGCAGCCGCTGACCATAAACTCGGCTCAGCAAACAACACGATGATTCCGTATCCGATCACACATGTTGTCGTATATGCGAGTTTACCGTTGGCCTGTGCGTCGAAGCCACGTTGATCAGCCCAGCGATCACATCGAAATTGATTGCGCTTAGCCATGCAGTAGGCAATTACAACGAACGGTGCTAGCGGAGTGACGAGCCAACTTGCCAAAGCGCCCACGACGACAGTGGTTGTTGCCGTGATATCGCCGAAGCGCCATACCGCAGCTCGTTTGATCTTGTCCTTTATATTATAGGTGAAGTGCTTTGATGTCACACCCCACATACACAATCCGATTCCACCAACAACGTCAGTACAGGTCTGAGCATATGTCCACTGGCGCGCTAGGCTTTCGCCCATCCACCGATTCAACAGGACAGCCGCTACACTGCCGAGCATCGCCGGAAGTTCGGCGTATGTCTTTTTCTTCGCCTTTTCCCAGACGAGTGGCAGTAATCGGAGCTTAACCTGACCCAAGAGTTCGTCTTTATGAGCCCATCTCAATACGAGAAAGGTTGGGACGATCTCGGCGAGAAGTGTACCAAGCGAAGCACCGCTCGCGCCCATGCCATGTACATCGGCAAACAAGTACGTGAGCCCTACGTTACTCGCTGACATAAACCAAGCCAAACCAATACGAGATCCAACTCGTGCTTGGTTAGTGCCCATAGCCATATGTCCGACAACTTGTAGACGAATCACCAAACTTGCTGGTGCTGCGAACAGCATATACTCGGCCATGCCAGGCAAGCCAACGAAGTCTTCGATCTGAGTACTTAACATCCATACTGCGCCGAGTAGAACCGCTGACGCGAGTACCCAGATGTAGTTCAACGACAGTAACTCACGTCGGTCGTCCGCATGTTTCTCGGCGAGCTTCTGACAACAGCTCGATGGCGCTCTGACGACTCGAGCCAACGCACCCATAATAATGTGTGCCACCGAAGCGCCAGCAATCTTATCAGCGTTGCCTGAAGCGCCTAGGATGAGTATGTCGGTTAGTAGTAGTAGGAGTTCGGGGAACCACTCGAGGAGGCATGTTCCCATCTCCTGTTTGTGGGTTAGTTTGCGTGGGTCGCCACCTGAGTTGCTCATACGAGTCTTTCTCCGCGATGCGCGGTGTTGTTTGGGAGTACTTACTTATCACAGGTACCCGTGCAGTATTGTGTGAGATTACACGTACTTACTCGCTGTAGGTGAGAGGGTTGATGAT
>Ga0098048_1000938_pt1 | contig 13302 bp, 25 predicted proteins | sample 13_taG_FD_75052 | JGI IMG/M metagenome (GOLD analysis project Ga0098048, IMG submission 75052) | Marine viral communities from the Subarctic Pacific Ocean - 13_ETSP_OMZ_AT15268 metaG | ecosystem: Environmental > Aquatic > Marine > Oceanic | place: Pacific Ocean | collected 2015-01-16 | reverse complement strand
TGGAGACTTAGTAGCAATACAAGATTTAGACAGTACAGTGTTTCCTGTATTAGTACTCAAGATAGAGTTCAATAAAACTAAAAAAGGAAAAGACACTAAAGTTCTCAAAGCAATACACATACTTTCAGGGAATACACATACGACTGCACAATTAGCAGACCTGAGAATACTTAAAGACATATCACCACAATAACGAGAATAAACTCTGTTTAATCTTCTTACTGCTCCCTATTAAAACATATACATTTAGATGTAAAATTAAACGTGCATATAATAGAATGATTATTTAACAATACTAACAAAAGTTATTATAAAAGCTATTTTTATTGAATAAAGTTTAAAAAAAAAGTATATAAATGCAATAATCTTGCTATAATGTAATAGTAAAAACATTATTAAACACAAGGCAGAATAATGGCGACCTCAAAATACCTAATAGGTACAAAAAACAAAATTAATAATCTAAGGACAATAACATGTCAAACAGTTTTAAAACACCTCAATGTAGAGGAGAAAAAGGTAATCTAACAACAATGAATGCAGTAGTAGTAAAGAAAAGTTATCCGCGAAAAGCTCCAAATTCCCGTAGAGTATGGGAGTGTCCAGCATGTTTTAAAGAGATTGGTGAACCCAATAGACAAAAACATATAGACAACTGTAATAGGACTCACGGAACTAATTACAAGATTTCTGACTGGAAGTATTTATATACAAAAGAAGTCAAGAAAACTACTGCACAAATTATTGACCAATTTGAAGCCGTCATTAAAAAGCAAACTGAAGAAAATAATAGTTTAAAAACACAAATCTCTACAATTTCAGACCAAATGAATGCAATGAAAAAAGAAATAGAAGACTACAAGAAACAAATTCTTATACAACAAAACAAAATTAAGAATCTTCAGGAAAGAGTTAGTACTCACAAAAAAGATGTTAAACCTCAAAAAGCCTCTGAAGAATACTTCCAAGCTTTAGGTGTTTCCAAAGATGTACTAAACGACTTAAAATCAATATTTTAATCAATATCAGATTCTATTTCTTCTAGCTCTTTATCTATAGTACTGTATTGTGCTCTGGTTGGATGCAGTTTTGTATTATCGAAGTTATGCCTATATCCTTTAGGTAATTCTTTATAACCTCCAGCAGAATCAATCTTCAATAACATTTCAACTATATCAGGACATTCAACTAAGTCTCCATTGCTGTTATGAACTTTAACAGTATTTAATTCATAACCGACTTTTCTCAAGTCTTCAGAATTGTGAGACTTTTTTGACCCTTTGTACCAATGAGAAATAGGAATCAAGAAGTAGTTTTGTTTATCTTCACCTTCTACAGTTTCTAATAAACCTGCTAAAACAAACCCACAATGACCTAACTTCTCAAGTCTTATTAATTGGTCTTTCTGATGGCATGAAATAGCACTCTTATTGATACGATTTCGTTGTCTGTTTTTAGCTTCTATCATACCTCCTACAATCCATTGAAATTCACGAGAAGTCCAAAACGAGAAATCACAGGAACTTATGCCTGAAGTATATGCAGTAAGTCTTCCACCTTTACCACGTGCCTTACTCATAGCATCATGGTTGCGTATTAATTCTATTTGAAGTGGCTCATCGTTTTGATGATGAAAAGCTATAGCTTCGACTTTTCTTTCCAATGTAATTCCACTTTTATAAGCTGCTTTACCAGCTTTTCTTTTATTCATTTTATCTCTCATGATGTCCTCCTTGTTAGACTTTAGAGATGAACGTATCTTACGATGTATTCCTGTTTTTCGCATAAAAGCATCTTTCATATTATACTTAAATTTATAGGAGTATTATTATGCTAGACCATTTTATTATTGAAGAAATAAAAAAAAGGCAGCAAGAGAACGAACCCGAACAACGGCCATTTCTTGAACTGCCTATACCTGAATATGACTATCCTGAAGATAGACGAGAAGCTCAAGAGAAGCCTGAACCCAAAAGAGTTATAATTATTGAGCTCTAAGAATTTTCTTACCAGTTATATCAACTAAACCAGTATCATCAGTCAGTACAAACTCACTGTCGTCGTACGGTAGTGCGAGAAGCAATAATAAATCCATTTCTTGACTACTACATCTCCATACATCATCAGGGACTAGTCCATCATCACCAATGTTTTTACGAAGCACTTCTGCAACATGAAGACATATTGAAGGTGTTTTAGCTAACATGTTTTCCATAACTTGCTTGTGCTTAATCTCAAAAGTGTCCCATCTAATAGAGAACCACCTAAACTCATCTTTTAAATATTTGATAAGCTCACCAGCTAATAATTTTTGGTCTTCTTTTATAACGTTTTCTTTATTATTATCTAACATAAATAAATCTCCTTTACGTATAAGTATAATCTAATTCTTAAAAAGTTTTATAAATTTTTCAAAAAGCAGATGTTGTCATATATGTATATTAGTAGACCGGGCAAAAACATACTTATACAAAGTTGAGTCTCTTGAGACAGTGTTTTAACTACGTCATTCGTGCAACTCAAAAAGGAATTTCGCTACCTTGTTTAACTTGGACTACTTAAAAAGACGCTTCACGGCGTCTTTTTTTTTATTTGAAATATATTCTTTACCTTTTTTTACTATAATGTAAGTAAATAAGTAAATAAGAGCATATATAACGTTAAAGGAGGTGCTAAATGAAAGATTTAAATGCACTAAAAAAATCCGTTCTATCAACAGGTATATCGCCCAAATATTTTGAAACGGGTAGATACACAGCAAGGGTTATTTCTGTAGATTACGTTGAGAGAGATGACAAAGATGACTTAATGATGTTTAAGTTTTTTATAGAAGATTGTTATCCTGAAAGTAAGAATGGGAAACATACACATGTTTTATGGGGAAAGAAAATCAACGAGAATAACATACTAGACATTTCAGACGCAATATGTCAAATAGCTGGTGAAGACATTGATTTAAATAAAGCAGTTGATACACAACAAAACGTAAGCCCATTAAGAAACAAATTAGTTAACGTTGACGTCACGGAAAGTACTTGGAATGGTAAACCATTTTTTACTGTAAGATATAATACTCATGAGAGTGTTGAACAGTTAAGAGATACGCCTAAAAAAGATATACAGTGGGGAGACCCTAGTAATCCTCCGTGGAACCCAGAACCAAAACCATTTTAACATAAGGATAAAACATGTCAGTAAATGAAATTTATGAAAAATCAGATAAAAAAAAGAAGTCTCCAGGCCAGTGGCTTCAAAGTAAAGATGTAAAAGCTCTAACAGAAGAATTAGAGTCTAAACCAGAAAAGAATGATGACGGAGAATGGTGTTTCGATGAACTTCTTTCTCTACATTATTTTTATTACATAAACCCAAAACTAATTAAACAGACATCAACGTCATCATCCGATGATGATTTAGAAGACGTTTCAAAAGAATGTATTAAAGAGTTTATTTCTTATATTAGTGGCGAGAGCATTGGTAAGATTAGTAAGTTTGCAAAGCCACAAGATATTTTTGATGGCTTACCAAAAGATATTAAAATGCAATACAAATCTTTTGCATACCAGTTTAAGACAAAGATGTTAAGTGAAAGTCAATCAGAGGCTAGAGCAAGAGATTATGCACTTAAAAACATAATTAGTACTTTAAGATTCAACGTTGACACACAAGAAAAACTTTTCCAAAATGACAAATGTATTATCACATTCAGAAAGACACGGTATTTAAATGCTTAAAGAAAATAACGATAAATTAGACAGACTATTTTTAAAGTACGCAGACCTAATGAACTTAGTTAATACTTCAAACGAAGACTTAAGTAAATTATGCATTAAGAAACGCGTCACTGCTGGTAGAGATTTACGTAGAGAGCTTCGTGGAATGAAAACCTTAATCTCTGAAATGGTTAAACTATCTTCAGATATTGAAAAAGACTTAAGAGAGAAAAAGGAGAGTAAAAAGAAATGATAGCTAACGTAGATGTAGATAAACTTGTAGACTTATTGATTAAATACAAAACACAAGTATCATACCTCGTTGCTTTTATTCTATGCGCTGCATGTTTTATAGGCGGAAGGATGACATCACAATGTCCACCTAAGTCTGTAGTGTGCAAAGCAGAAGAAGCAACTATTACAGGACTAAGAAGTGAGTTAACTACTAAAGATGCTACACGTGTCGAAATGTTAAGAACACAAAAAGACAAAGACAGAAAATCTTGTGATGTAAGAGTAGAAACTGCTAAACTAGAAATGGGCGCAACAAATAAATTCTTACAATGTTCAGATGTCTGTGCTCTCATAGGACAATGTCGAAAAGCTGGGAGATGTAAGTAATGTTTAACAGAATAATGTCTGCGATACTTTCACTCACTTTATTAGTTAACCCTGTAATGGCTCAAGAAGAGAAAACAGAAGAAACCTGGGACCTTCAAGGAGCTATGGTTTGGCAACCTGAAAAGAAAGTACTTAAGTTTGGAGAGCTAGAGCTAGCTGTATGGATTTTACCTACTCATGGAATGACTGCACCTATTGGTGGTTATTTACTTTATAGGGGAGATGTTGGACAACTTCTTGAAAGAATGAACAATGCTAAAGGTAGAATCGACGAAGTTATTAAAGAAGAACGTTATGCTTGTGATGTACAGCTAAAAGAAAAAGATGCTAGTTGTATTAGACAACAAGAAGAACTAAGAATTAAGTTTGACGCTCAAGTAAAACAAATATCAGGACTAAACAGTAGAATAGATGATAAAGACGACATTATATTTTACTGGCAATTAGGCGCAGGTGCCGGAGCAGTATTGGCACTTTCTCTTGGACTTTTTGCAATATCAAAATAGGAGACATATGAAAATACATAACGACTCACAAAGAGAGCAACTAATAAAAAGAATCGAAGAATTGGTTGCTGCTGTAGAAAATTACGATGATGAAAAAAATGCAATACCTGAAGGGTCATTAAAAAATTTTAGTTATTCTGTCAAGGACCAAGCTTATCCAAGAGGAGTTATATTCTTCAGACATATAGTAAAAAGTCCTGATACACTTACTCCTACAGAGACGGGAATGTCTCCAGGACGATGTCCAATTTAACTAAAATTATTTTAAACGTTCAAATGTAATGCGCATATAATAAAACTATCTGAACTCCAACCTTTCTTTTCCTACACTAGGTTGTTATGTAATTAATACATATTTCTTGTATTATCCTAGTGTTGAAGGCTGGTAAGATTTAAGTATTCGGGAAGAAGCCTCGTCGTTGAAAAACTTCGGGGCTTTTTTTTATACTTTTTTTTTGAGTAATAATTTAACCCTGCGAATGATAAAACAGCATTTCTTCATTTTTACAAAAAAAGTTTAGTTTTTTTTAACTAAAAACTCTAGGTTTTCTACTTTCTGGTATATATAGTAATGTATGGCTCGGAACACTACGGAACATACAAACTCATAAAAACTAAAAATACTAAAAAGGAGATTATTATGAGCAACAACAACAATACTTACAAAACATTTTTCAAAGGTCAAGAAATCGACAAAGAGTTATCAAAATGGTTATTCATCTCAAACGTTAATGAAAATGGCAAATGCTACTTTACTTATACAGTTATTAACAAATTATCAGGTTTCCAATACAGTGGAAAGAAACAAACTGAATACCCATCAACATTCAGAAAATACTCAGGAAGTGGAAGCATTGTAAATTACTTCCAAAAACAAGACGGATTACAAAACTTTGAAATGCATATTACAGGTTTTTATGACAGCAGTGTTGCAGCACGTTTGGCAGAAGCTACTGTAGTTAATGATTGGTACATTCACCGTAAAGATGTATATAATATAGCCCCCGGTGGAAACGAAACACCTGCGTCTGATACAGATGCTGTTTATCATTGTCCTAAAACACTTAAACAATTCAATGGTTATAAAACTCAAGAAGAAAAGTTTAAATCATTTGGTTTTGTAAAAGGTATCTCACCTAAATCTTTGGCCAATAATACCTTATGGTCAGCAGCTGGACGACTAGCTACTTCTTTAAGAACAAGAAAAATTAAACTTATCCATAACGGTGAAGAACTAACAGTTAAGAACGAAGATGTTAAATCGTTGCTCACAGATGGTGCTGTTTTCTCTTCTACAAGAGTTTGGATGCATTACCCAAATCCAGAAAAACATTACAAACGAGGAGAAACTGTGACACAACCTCTTACTAATAATCCACAAAGAATCTTAAAGATGCTAACTTCAGGTTGGAAAATTGGGGTACCCTCTAAGTTTGCTGCTTAATAATAAACACACAGACAATACCTGAAAATATAATGTAAAGTAAAAGGGAGTTAAAAAAGCTCCCATTTTTGTATACTATTGGATATATAGATATACAAACACTTTATGTGTAAAGGATTATTGATTTGAAGAATAAAGCTATCCACGATATGGTTAAACAACTTCACTATGATGTAAGAACTAGCGAAGAAAATGTACGAAGATTATGTAATGACCTTATCAGAGTAGAAAGACAATTTGCTGAACTTTGGACATTTGTTTATAAACACCAGGGTGAACTAGCAGAAAAGCCTGAACTACAAACACTTAAATGCACAGAATGCAATAACTACTCTAAAGATTATCAGATTGAACAAGATGCTTTTGGGCATGTTAAATTGATAGTTTGCAAACAGTGCTTAATTGAAAGAGAGAATGAAAATGCATCCGGTTAAGAAAATTAAAGTACAAGAAAGTATTAAAACAGACAAAAAACTTTTTAATGCTGCACAAAAACATACTGATGAAGACTTAATGGAGATTGTTGACGAAGAAACGTTTGAAAGTACTCCACAATCTAATATGGATTTACCACTAATCATGCAAGGCTTGGATGTACCATCACAAACCAGAGGTCCTTTCTCAAAAATAGACAGACAAAGATGGCAATTAGTTGTAGAAAACATGTTGGTAAAAGGTATTAAAAGCGGTAGAGAAATATCTAGATTAACTGGTTTATCTGCAATGACTGCAAATACTTTAGTAAAAGAAGTAAAAGAAGCAATGTCATCAGACGTCACCCCCACAAGGATTAATCAGACTAGAGAATTACTCTATACAGAGAATGAAACTATATCACAGTTTTGTTGGCAACTAGTTAATGCTGACCCTACTGCTAATAATGTACCACAGCTATTAAAAATAATTGGTGATACTAATACAAGAAGAAGTCGTTTAATGGGCGTAGAAAACATCAACTTAAATGTAGGTGATAATACAAGGTTGAATCACTTTGACATAGATAACGCACAAAGACAAGCAGCAGCCAAACTTAATGTTAGTGTTGATGCTTTAAAAGAACTAGGCGATGCAATAGCTACTAAAATGCTTTCTGCGCCTACAACAACAGAACAAGGAGAGAGCGATGAATAATAGAATTGATGACTTAAGTTTAGAATGCTGGATTTTACTATTTATATAAGGTGATAACATGTCTAAATCTGATAGAATTAAATGGAATGGTTTACTACTAACACCAGAACAATATGAAGAAGTTAAAGACACTATATACATTTCAGAACCTACCAATTGGGAAATACAATGTACTAATGATGCTATTAACTGCGTTGTTGCTTATTGCAATTTATTATCAACGTTTAAATTAGACGATTACTATTCACCAGAAGCTTCTTCAGACATCCTGAAAGATATAACAAATGATTTGTTTAAGGAAGCTATTGTACAAAAAGCCTTTGACTATGATGAGGTAGAAATAGCACAATCAATAGAACTATTATGTGGAATAAGTAATGCTTACATTGAGCAAAAAACTATTGGCTTACTAAGTAATTTAATAAAAGACTTAAACGACATAATGTTTAAAATGTTTCACTAATGAAAGTTTTTTTTGTAAATAATAACATTTTTTATTATTATATTGAGTATAACAACAAGAACTGGAAATTAATTTATGATGAGAAAAATGTCTAAACAATACTGGAATGATTTAACAAAACATGCACTGCATTTAGTTAATGCTTTAAATAAAGAACTTGGGTCTGATTCTTGTTATTTAGACCCTGTTAGCAGTAAAATGCTAATTAAGTTTAAAGGATGCCCTAAAAGGTCTCATGTTATGGTTTATCTAAAAAATGGTGAGCTCTTAGTTTCGGAAAAGTTTTTAAAAGGATTTGCAGAAGAACGTATTGAAACAGTTAAAAACATTATTGACCCAATGAATTTTTATTCTATTGTTGACAATGTTAAACAGCTTAATCCTGAAATTGTTGATAACGAAAGTAATACATCAACTCCAATTAAAAAAGAAAAACGTGGACGTGGTCGACCTGTTGGTTATAAAACATCTGAAGAAACAAAAGAGAAACAACGTAAAGCTAGACTAAAGAAATTAAATGAGCAAGAAAAAGCTAATAATCTTCAAGCATCGTCTGAAGACATACAAAAACTAAAAAGCTTTATTTTCAAAATGAGACCAATCCATCAGGATTACATAAAGAAAAACCCAGATACTTGTTGGAAACTACATGGTTTACTGTTTTATACAACACAAAGAATCAAAGACTTAAACGAAAACGGCATAACTATAGAACATCTAAATGATGCTATTAAAAATGTTTTAAATGGCAAAATAGAAGAAAATTTGCATTATAAATTAAAAAACATTGCTAACGATATACTTACTATTATAAAATAAAGAAAAGAGATAATACATGAACGAGTTTTACGGAAAACAAATAACAAACAAAGATGTTGCAGATAATTGTTTAAGTCAATATGCAATTCACCCGTCCAATCAAATGATTAAAGAATACCTTCAGACTTTTGACTTGTGGGTATGGGGTAGTTATGTTATGCCTAATTCTGCAAGAGGTTGGACAGACGACCAAACAGATATTGAACATGATTTAAGATTATCTCTAGATGATAGAAGCATTTACAGACTTGAAGAAGGTATGTGGGAATGTTTAAACAATGATTTCTGGGACGTTGAAGATGAAGACGCAGAAAAAACACTACCTGAAATAACAACATCTAATGATAAGTTTACAACACGTGAATACGAATTAAATTCTTCACAAGTTTGGACTGTAGATGATACACGTTTAAAGTTTATTGAAGATATGTTGAAAGGTATGGATGCTGTAGTATTTAACAACGAAGCATACGTAAAATCATGGTTAGACAAGGTTTGTTCACATGCAGACGTCGATGTAGATATATTCATCGAAAGAGAAAGCGAAATGATTACGGAGGTTGCATAATGCCCACATACAATTATGGTCCTTGCACAGACGAAGAATGTGAAGGGTTTGAAAAAACATTCCAACATGTTAAAAAGATGTCTGAATATAAAGACCCACAAAAATGTCCTTGCTGTGAAAACCTCTATGAAAGAGCATCTAATGACTTTTCTAGAGCAGTAGCATTTAAAGGTGCAGGATGGTTTAATACAGGAGGATATGGTGCAAACTATAAACCTGTAGGAGACATCATGAAAAATCCAACGGCAAAAAAATAAATAACTAATCAGGAGAGAGATTATGAACGAAGACTTAAACGCAGACTTTTGGCAGAGTGAATTTTACGAACTTAACCCAGACGCACAAAGCTGGATTCATCTAGATGGTGATAACTATATTATTATGATGGCAAGCTATAACGCATGGCATTTAAAACCTGAAGATATGTCTATTATTTGTGTGCCTTCAGAAGAACTACACACTGCTATTACAGAGTATTATCAAGAAAAGAATGATGTAATTAAACGCTATCAACATAACTGTGGAGTAGGCGGCATTACTTGGGACAAACATCCTTCAGGCGAAGAGATTGCTCTTGAACGAGATGATGGTACTCAACTAATTGTACCTATTGTAAAATTCGGATGCATACAAATGGAGCATGGATGATGGACTGTTGCGGTGTAATACATGACTATGTACTGGGAATATGTTATTGTGTCCCCTGTGAGTTTGCAAATGTTTCTATGAATTATTTTGAAAAGCTATCTATGTTAGGAATAACTTAAATGAATACTATAACAAACATCCTGTTAATACTTCCTATCGCACTAATATGTTTTATTGGATGCAAAGATTCTATTAACAGATGTAAATCTGATAAAGGAGAGAAGATGATTGACTACATTGAAAAGACTAAAAACAAAGAGATTAATGTTTTAAAAGAAATGAAACATGACCCTAATAAAATGACTAAACAATTTGCTGACATTATGTTTTTGCTAGGACGTATTGACGCTAAAGTAGAAAGTCTAGGACTGGCAGTTGAAAAGCTAGTGTCAATTGAAAACCAAAATCAAAACCAAAAACCCCCAGAAAAATGACTTAAAAATTGACTTTTTTTTTGACTTTTATCTGGGCAAAAGTACTTTTTTATTTGAAGCATATATAAATACCATACATTGTTCTAGTAAGTTTTCCTTTTACTTTGTTGTTTAGTTGTATATAATTTAATAGATGTTGTGAATAAACTTGTTCTGGTTGCTCACATTGTTTTTATGTGGGGTAAATAATTTTCTTTTGTTATGTGATTATTATTTGCCAATAAAAAAACCTCTGAATCCTTGCCTTAATTGACTAGGAACTCAGAGGTTTTTTTGTATACACAGTTTGATTTCTGGGAATTAGCTTTATTTCTGGGACAAAGTTGCTTTTTGCTGCAGAAAAATTAGTAAGCTAGCGGCAGTTTTTCAAAAAAAAGTCCCACAAAAATATTATCTAATGTCTCAAGCTCCCAACTCCGAGCTAGGGCTTAGGGCTTTCTGACTTCTGACTTTGAATCAAGAGTTAAGTTTGAATCACGTGTAATATATAACTTTTTTGTGTTATACCACGCGCGCGCGTACGCGTTATTTATAAGGTCGCATTTCATCTCTTGCATAATTGTTATCCTAAATGACTCTGTTTGTTGTTTATATCTGTTTAATAGTAATAATCATACTTAGCCGTAATTGTTTAACGTACGATAACGTGGAGACCCACTTTTAGGTAGAGATACAAGTTTTCTATACTCATCAACAATTTTCTTTGAAGGAGTAAAAAGTTTTGAGAATAACATTACTTCTGAATCAACATCTGTTTTTGAATCAACAACAGTTTCTGAATCAACAACTTCTTCTTCTGAATCAACAGTAATAACTTCTTCTTCACATAATACTAATTGATAAGCGTCATCAGTAGGGTCTTGGTCTTCTGTTAAACTTTTACCACTTTCAACCTCAACGAAAGACTGCGTGCAAGGAATCCAAGCAACGTAATGGTCTTCTGCATTGTAAAAACTCATGTCAAATTTACCGTAAGTGCATGAATCCTTAAACTCAGCAGGGAATGTGAAAACAAGGTTAGCTTCTTTACCGTTTGAATGGGTAAAAGTTTTATGGATGACTGAAGCTTCAGAGATAAGTTTAAATGTGTATTCTTTGTTTTCGATAGCTGTAATCTCATAAACAAAATCAAACTTGGTTCGAGTGTGAGTCATTTTAAACTGTTGTCCAACTTGAGGTTTAATTGCCTTTGCAAACTGCCGACGGACCCATTTGTCAGCGATACCATTTGCTCTATCTTCTTGATAAAGAAAGTCGTTTTTAGTTTTTGGGTTTTGAGCTTTGTGAGCGACGAATTGTTGTAAGGTTAAGTTTGTCATTTTTTTGTGGTTTCCGTAAATGTTTTAGTTTTTGTATTTACATATATATATATGACGCAACTACTGTTTTTACAAGTTTTTTTTCACTTTTTTTTAAAATAGTTTTGTTTTTTTGCGTGTATATTTGATATATATTAATGTATAATAATCACACGGAGGACAACAATATGGAAAATAACAACAACAATCCACCCAAAAAACTTCACAAAATCCATTTTCTATTAAACGGATACGTTGTGTTTCTTTTGGTCACGTCAGCTTTTACGTATATATATAACAATTACGAAGACTGGCATACTGATAAAGGTTATAACGACTTTGTTAAAGCGCAAGGTTATAACCCACGTTCTATAGACCATGAAACTCAAGATAAGTTAAGACGTCAATACAACTTCAATAATAGCTGGCATTATAACTTAGGACTTAGAACAACTATATACTTACCGTTTGGAAGTAAATAATAACTCTGTTAAACACTCCTTCGTGCAACTTAGTTAAATAATATATTATAATAAATCATCAAACAACAACAATATGTTAAGGAACAAAATGATAACTTTAACGGCTCATTTATCTGAAACTAAAAACTTTTTCTTGGACATTACTCGAGAACAACTAAACTCTCTTTATCAGGACTACTATCAAACAGATGATGACTGCGAAGAAGGGATATGTTTTGAACAGTCTTTTATAAACTACATCAATAATCAAGGAGTTGATGTTGAGCATGAAATTGAAGTCTTCGAGTCTGTAATACAGCATATTAACATTGATGAAGAAGGAGACCTTTAAGATGAACAACATTTTTAACACACACAACGTTATAGTTGGACGACATACTCCACACTCTATGCTAGAATACTGCTTTACTCAAAAAGGTCGAGAAGACTTAAGTGAAGCTTTTGCAGAGTTTCTTGAAGAACACTTCGAACCGGAAGATAGAGAATCAGCAGATAACAGTAATATATTTAAACAGTTTATGGACGAAACATTCTATCCAGACGAAATAATAGATGAGTTTGATGTAAAAGTTTATCAAGATATAGTTGATGGTTTTGGGCAACACGAGGAAGACCCTGATACTGTTGAATGGAGAGTAGATATTTACGAAAGATAATCCTTAAGTGTAATATATTCACACACCATATTATAATAAATCATCAAATAACAACAACTTAGGATACATTATGAACAACAACAATCAAACACCTTTCATCGGCATGCCTTGCACTAAAATTACTGGGTCAGATAAGACTGCATGCAGAGTATTAGAAGTAAAAAGAAACGGCAAGACAGTTATTGTAGGATGGGAAAACTACGCAGGCAAACTCTTCAAAAGCACATACTCTCTAAGAGATAACGGGCGATGGATACGAAAGGGCGAGCACAAAAACTACGTCACTTTATCCCTCGAACTAGGTAAAGCTGAAAATCATATGGACCGGAGTTTCTAAAGAGTTTCTCTCACGTGCAATAAGTTAAGTAATATACTATAATATATCATCAAATACAATCATTCATTCTTTAAGGATAAAATAATATGTCTAACATTACTAAAACAACTATCGTTATCTCTCATACTGTTGAACACTTAGAAACATTTACTTTTAATCGCGAACTAACACCTGAAGAATAT
>Ga0098048_1000936_pt1 | contig 13312 bp, 15 predicted proteins | sample 13_taG_FD_75052 | JGI IMG/M metagenome (GOLD analysis project Ga0098048, IMG submission 75052) | Marine viral communities from the Subarctic Pacific Ocean - 13_ETSP_OMZ_AT15268 metaG | ecosystem: Environmental > Aquatic > Marine > Oceanic | place: Pacific Ocean | collected 2015-01-16 | reverse complement strand
GCGACCGTCTTTGTCATGTTGTCGATGCTGTCAGACTGCGCAAACGTCGAAAACGCGCGCTCTTTAGCCATGCCTTCAAGCTCGGCGAAGCCCGGCGAATTAAGGAGCGCTTGCAAATGCGCGGCGCGTTCGGCGTCTGTCATTTATTGACCTCGCGGCAAGTTGGCGGAAATTTTGGACCCGGACTCGGCGGCGATCCGGCGCAGCTCAAATTCCATCGCCATTTCTTCGCGGCGAAGCTGAAGTTCGGCTTCCATTTTTTCGCGGGCGAGCTTGATGTCTGCCTCGTGTTTGGCCTTTTGCAGCTCGTAATCTTGCTGGGCCTTCTGCGCCGCAGGATCCGGCGCGGGCGGCTGGCTTTGCATCTGCTGCCGCGCTTGCGCAATTTCGTCGTTGCTGGCGAAAAACGCATTTACGTCTTTAAGCCCAGACATGCTGGCGAGCTTGCGGAGCGTGCCAAGATAACGCTCGACGGACACGACCGGGTTTTGGACGCCCATCGTTTGGAGTATTTCTTTCTGGATCGCCGCGATCTGGCTGAGTGCCATTTGCTTTTCAGTGTCGCGACCAGACCCAATGCCGACGTCAATTTCGACATCAAGCTCGGCGTCAATTGATGCCGGGTCCACAGATTGCCAACTGTCGCCGATCTTGAGCAAAAGCGGCTGCTCGTAATACTTCAGCGCCAGGTCAAGGATGAGACGCGCCAACGGGCGAATCGCCGTTTCGGCCAGCGTGCGGGCGATCATCTGCACTTTGATTTGACCGCCTTGCAGCGTGGCGTTGACCGCCTCTTTCGTGGTGCTTTGGAGCTGGTCGGGATCGAGACCCATAGACGCACGCGAAAAGCCTGTTCGGGTGTCGCGGACGTCGTCCATATAGGTCAGGACCGACAAACCTTGCGACATGACTTGCGGCACCTGCAGCGGCTGCACCATGCCTGGCTGTTGCATCCGCACAATGCCGTCAGGCCGGCTGTTGAGCAGATCGTCAAGGTTTACGGCTTGGTCAACCACGGCAACGCGCGCATGGTTCGACAGGTTCATGTTGTCCAAGACGCCGCGCAGCAAGCCGGATTTAATTTTTTGGATGTCCATCACCAGCTCGGCGACGCTGCGGCCCACCATGCGATGCGGCACGCGGATCGGGCTGCCCACAATAAACGGGCAAAAGTCAATCGGCTCGGCTTCAAGAATATGATTGCTGTCGCCGATCGCGAGAACGCGGTGGCTCTGCTCGACGTCGCCGTCATCAATCGGCATATACGCCTCAACCACGCGGACCATGCTGGTGTAGCGCGGCTCAAGGTCTTTGCCGCCGTCAATTTCTTCGTGGCGGGTGTCGGTTTCTTCTTCGGACCACCCCTCGCCTAGCCCTGCGTGTTCTTCGACCGTTTCGCGATCGTAGCCCATAGCAACCAGCTCGCCGACCGTCATGTAAGTGCGGTGCGCCAGGAAGCTGGCGTCCATTACGCTTGTCGCTTGAGGCGAAAACAAGAAAGTTTCGGGCGGAATGACGTCGATGCAGATTTTGGGCTTCGACGTGTATTTGCGGACCTTTACGGTTGTCAGGCCGGTCTCGTCATCGGTCTCGCTTTCCATGATGTCAAAACCACCATCAAGCAGCGCTGCAAGCTCCGCGTCGTCAGCTTCAAAGGTTTCGATTTCTTCGGTGCCGTTGTCTTCGTAGTAGACCTTTAAGACGCCCGCTTTGAACAGCAAGCCATCGGTAATGAAGTCTGACAGGACCGTAAAGCCGTCGTTTTGGCTCGCGAAAATGTGGTTAACTAGGGCGGTCGCAGCGTCGGCTTTTTGCACATCGTCGGCATTGCGAGGGACAAAGCGCACGATTTCTTGGCCGCGATAAAAAGTTTCGAGCAGCGACGGCAACAGATAATGCACCGTATCGCTAACGTCGGTTGAAATGACCGCGCTGCGGCCGGCCGGCACTTTGTTGAACGGCTTACCCAAGTAAGCGCGCTGGGCTTGAATCCGATCGTGCGCAAACTGCGTGTCGGCGTAATTTACGGCGGCGGAGATTTCGTCGTTAAGGCGACCCCGCAGATCGTCATTTTTCATTTGTCGGTCTTTCTGGGTCTGCCGCGTCCGCGCTTTGGCTTTTCAGCCGATTTTTTTGGCTCGGCTTCGGTTTTCTTTTTTGCGGGGCGTTTGCGAAATTGTATATACATTAACCGGCCTTACTGATTTGTTATCAGTTATTTAACATTTCGCGGCGGCTTTGCCAAACCAGCGGCGTTTTGGTCTGCCATGTACTGCTCGACTTCATCGGGGCGCATGGCTCGGAATTTCTGCCTGAAACGCTCGGTGAGCCTGTCGCGGCAAAGCAAGGCGCGCTCTTTGAGCTGGTCGCGGCTCAGAATTTCCGCTGCGCCTTTGTCGCCCACGCAAGCGCGATCGCCGTTCTCGCCGACAAAATAGAATTTATAGTCGATGCGCGCCCATGCGGGCAGATCAGACGATCCAGTCATCATTGTAATCGATCGCTTTGTTGTGTCTGTATCCGGCGGCGTTGCCGGCGCGGGCGGCGCTGCTTGCAAACGTCAAAACGAACGCGTCGGCTAGGTCAGGCGATTTGTGACCGCGCCGCTTCATTTCGTCTTTGCTTTCCATTTTCATTTTGCCGGAACTCAGAAACGCAAACTTCGGCGCGCACAGCTCACCGATCAGCTTGTCGTCTTGTGGGATGACGCAGTCGCGGTTTTCGAAAAAGGCGCGGGTTTTACCCCACAATTCATCGCGCAGTTTGTTGTACTTATTGCCCAGCGCTGGACTTTCTGAGACGTTAACTCCGCGGATCTGCGGGCCTAGCTCAATCTCGCGGAGACGGTCCACGACCCCAGCGCCCAAGCCAATTACGTCAATCAGGATTTCGCTGGGGCGCTCGCTGTAGGGCGTAGCGTCGTATTCTTGGATGACCATCCCGACCGTTTGCATCGTGTCCAAATCCTGCCACGACTTGACCGGTTCGATCAGCTCGTTACCGCGTCGCTTTGCCAGGGCCGTGCGGTCTGACCCAAAGCGCGCCACGTCTAGCCCCCAGACCGGAGCAACGCCAAGTGTCGGTTCGACTTCGCGCTGCATCGCCGCTTCGACAAGGTGGCGCGGGATCAGGCTGTCGCTGTCGCCGGTAGGGAATTCTCCTAAAACGCGAACACGGTAGGCGTTGCTCTCGTCACCGTATTGGGCCGCCATGTCGTCAATAAATTGGTCTTGGACATAATCGGCATCGGCGGAGCTAACGGTCTGACGCGCCCAGCGGTCGGCGTTTTTGCCAAAGGCGTCGAAGAAATAGCCCTGCGCCCTGGTTGGGTTGCCGACCATAATGATTTTTGCGCCGGCGGTCGAAAGCGCGCCCTGTGCGGTCTCGAAAATAATTTCCGGCACGCCCGAGGCTTCGTCAACAACGAAAAGCATATTGTCGGCGTGGAAACCCGCGAGGGCTTCGGGCTGGTCGCGGCGGGCGGTACGGGCAACGGCAAAGCTGTCCTCGCCGCCGATTAGGGTGATTTTATCGGATTTAATTTCGAGTTGGCTGGCGAACGCTTCGTTCATCTTGCCGTGCCATTTGCGGATTTCGGACCACAGGACATCATTAAGCTGGCTGGCGGTGTTGGCCGTAACAGCGGTTTTGACGGGGTAACGGGTTGAGAGAAACCACAGGATCGCCCACGACAAGAAAGCCGTTTTGCCGACGCCGTGACCGGATTTGACGGCGACGCGGTCGTTGTCGCGGAGGTTTTCGAGCGCTTGCTTTTGCCATTTTTGCGGCGTTGCGCCGATGACCTGCGTCACGAATAGCGCCGGGTCGTTTTGCAGCTTGAGAAGGTAGGACTGCCAGTCAGACATCCAGCAAGACCGCCGTTTCGCCAGTGTAGTCTTCCCAGCGCTTGATGATGACGTCGCAATATTTCGGGTCCAGCTCCATCAGCCGGGCTTCGCGGCCCGTCTTTTCGCAAGCGATAAGCGTGCTGCCGGATCCGCCAAAGCTGTCAATTACAACGTCCCCGCCTTTGCTGCTGTTGTTTAGCGCACGCTCAATCAGCTCAACCGGCTTTTGCGTCGGGTGGACGTATTCACTCGTCGCCCCGCGCGACATGGCCCAAATATCGGCTTCTCCCTTGCCGCCACGCCAGTCATCGCCTTTGCAATAGAACATAAACTCATGCTGCGGTCGGTAATGAGAGTTTCCGAGGCCGATAGATTTTTTATCCCAAACAATGCAGTTTGAAACGATCAGCCCGGCGTCACTTAAAGCAGCCTCAAACTCCGCATATGTTCGCCAAGTGAAGCAAACGTAAGCCGACGCGCCAGGCTTGCTCGTAAGGGCCGCAGCTTGCGCCGCATCACGGACCAATGAGATCAAGTCTGCGTCCTGCGCGTCGTCGTTTTTGATCATGTCATGACGCTTGGTCCTGCCGCCGCCATACGACATGCCATAAGGCGGATCAGTGAAAACCATGTCCGCTTTGCCGCCGTCCATCAGCCGGTCAACCGCATCAATCGACGTGCTATCGCCGCACATCAAGCGATGCCGACCAAGCTGCCACACGTCGCCCAGCTTTGTTGTCGGTTCTTCCGGCACCTCCGGCACGGCGTCATCATCGGTCAGCCCAGCTTCAAGCGGGTCGGCTAATAACGCGTCAAGCTCCTTGGGGTCGAAGCCGGTCAATTCAATGTCAAAGCCCAAGTCGCTTAATTCAGCAAACTCGACTTTCAGCATTTCCTCGTCCCAGCCCGCATTCAAAGCAAGCCGGTTGTCCGCAATGACGTAAGCGCGTTTTTGCGCGTCGGTCAGATGCCCGAGCCGTAAACACGGCACCTCGTCGATCCCAAGCTTACGCGCGGCGCTAAGGCGTCCATGCCCGGCGATGATGCCGTTGTCTTCGTCAACCAGTATCGGGTTGGTAAACCCAAATTCTTTGATCGAGGCCGCGATCTGCGCGACCTGGGCGTCGTCATGGGTTCGGCTGTTGCGGGCGTATGGGACCAAGTCCGCAGCGGATATTGTTTCAATCTTTGTGGGGATCGTTACGTCAGTCATTTATACCAACCGCCTTGCAAGTGTTGCCGCAGCGCCCGCAGTCTTTTTTGAACCGCCAGAACACGCGGCACGCGGCGCACCAGAACATCGTTTCGTCGTGTTGGAATGCTTCAGCAACAGCTTGAGCGACCAAGGCAAAACCTCAAAAAAATGCCCCGCCGGGGAGCGATCGGCAGGGCTTAGTTTGCCGGAGAAGACGGCTTATTTTATTTTGCGTCGTGCAAACGGGGTCATCGATCCGGATTGGAGCCCGACCAAGGGATCCGGAGACGACCCCGCGGCGCACAGGAGGAACGCAAATACAAACATTACAAATAGGTTCTTTGTAATCAAGAACAAAATTGCGATCGGTACTCATCTGCGCAAGTACGCCGGAATGCAGCGCGCCAAACCACCACAGCAGACGGCGCGAAGGTGCGCGCGACTAGCGGTTTTTCGTCCATAAACTCGCGCATGATCTGATAATCGGCATTCGTGACATATTGATCCTGCGCCGACTCACCGCGAAACCGACCCAAGCACGCCATGAACTCGCGCATGGTTTCGGTTGCGCGGATTTCGTCAGCACGCTTGGGGTAGCGGCGCGCGGTAGCCTCGCGGCGTTCGATAAAGGCGGCGCGATAGCAGCGGCGGCCCAGGTCGGATTGCTCCGCATCATTAAGGCGACGGCGGCGACCGCTGTTTGGCCGTGCGCCGCCGTTATTGCGATACGGGGAATTCGATGTCTGCAACACTGATCGTGTCTTTCGGTTTGTCGTGGTTGTCGGTTTGGGGCTGACGCGCGGCGATAAGCTCAGACAGTACGAGCGCGTTCCAGACGATCGCGTCGGTGTGTTCGAGACCATGCGCCATTGCGCCAGGGTCGTCAGAGTCGGCGATTTGACCACCGCACAGGGCGAGCGCGTGGCGCATCAGCGCGTCGAGATAGGCGTCGACTGTGCCGTTGCGCCAGTTTTGGTCGCCGTATTGCGCCGCGCCGAAGTCGTTGCGCTCCATCGCTTTGAGAAGGCAATCGTGACCGGGCAAACGCGCGAGGCGAGACCAGCGGGGTTTGTCGGCGTTGTTTTTGCGGAAAGTGGAATTATTCAAGGTTCAGACGTTCCTCAAGGTAAGCCTTTAGATTAGGACGCTCGCGTAATTGCGCTACGGCTTCATCGGCTATGTCCCAGGCCTGCCGCACCGCATCTGCGCCATCGTTGACCCCAACGCGCGCGATGATGCCTGAAAGCGCGGCGCAAAAGTATTGCTTGCGATCCGCGTGAGCCTGTCCGTCGTACATATGAGGTAATAATTTATTCATAAGGTGTCATCCTCTTTTCAGATTGATAGGGGGGGGGGCTAAGGGGGGTGTAATATTACATCGGCCCCCGCGATTTCGCGGGCCTGGGGGGGGTCTAGCCGTCGCCGCGTCTGGCCGCGTTCTTGCGGCGGTTCGATGCCGACTGCTTCGCCCCCTTCAGCAGCCGATCGGCGGCGTCGTCGGCGTCCATACTCGCTGGAGTAATACTGCCGAGATCGCTAACGCGCTGATTTACCGTCGTTCTTTCGGTCGATGGCGACGGAAGTTGTCCGAACTCGGACGCATCGCCTTCGATGACCCGCGCGGCGGCCATGTCGCGCAGCGCTCCGGCAAGTGTCACCTCGCCCTGCACTTTCACGTCAAGCTTCTCGGACCAGCCGCCCTGTGTGCGCAGGTAGAAGATCGCGCTTTGGGTGTCGCCGGCCAGCGCCTTTTGCACCAGCGTTGTCGCCACACCGCCGATGGCGCGTGATCTACCCGAGTTGTACACCTCTTGTAGATGTCCCTCCTCGCGGACCATGACCTCAAAGACAGACCGCGCAATGCCAAAGTAATCGCCGAGTTGCGGGATCGTTAGCACTCCGGCGAGCTTGCGCAGTTGATCAATCTCGTCATCAGTCAGCTCGCGGCGAGCGCCATACTCAATGTTCTTCGTGCCGTTACCCATTCGTTCAATCTACCCCAGTGATACTGTTTTGTCATCGGTAAGGTGCGCCACACCTTTCAGTTGCATAAGTCCATATAACCCACGGCGCGCAGCGGTTAAAGGGTGACAGACGGTGACAGACGATTTGGTCCCCAATATTTTTACACTAGATACCATTTTATATATAAAAAAAGTTTCGCTCTATATACGTCCGGCACCGTCTGTCACCCGAGGCTAATTTACCCACCATTGCGCGCAAATCACACCACCCCGCAACCCCAGCGCGATCAAAACAAGGCATCCGTCTCACCGACTTTCCCGACGAAATCATCCGCCCAATCGCTTTTATTCGCGTTATTGGTGTAAAATCGCCTCGCCTTGCCGTCACGCTTAACGCGGTCAGCCTTCCACCCCGCGCGCTTCAGCTCGTTTTTCAGTACGTGGTTCGGCAACCTCGTCCCCGCGACTTGGTTGCACACCTTGACCATATCGCCCGCCGCGACCTTAACGCCGTACATGTAAGCATCAGCAACACGCTCGTTCAGCGTCGCCGCCCAGTCGCTCGTCAAGCTGTCTTGCACCGTGTCCATATCCAGCCGCCACGCCCGGTTCGGCAACTCGGCGCAATGATCGCCCCGAAGCCAACGCGCCAAATCAGCCAACCCTTGTGGGCTAAAGCACTCATCGACAAACGCATCATAAAAGCCCGGCGGCAGCGCATCCCGCGCCTGACAATTCACGACGGCAAGCCGACGCTCGTTATCATCGACAACCAAGCCGTCTTCGTGGTTCGACAGGAATAAAAACCGGCAGTAATTATCGACCGAAACCTGCGACACGCCCTTGCGGTTCAACGATAACGCCGGCTCGGTGATCATCGATTTCAGCCGTTCCATCGCCCCGAATTTTCCGCTGTCGCCCCGGTCGCTGGTTTCATGCACGCAAACGAACGCCTTGCCGGTCAGCACGTCGCCGGGAAACGGCCCAATCAACCCATCAATGCCGCCCAATGACACCGCCGCGTCTGGGCCATACAGGTCGCCGACCAAGTTGCCGAGTAACGACTTCCCCGCGCCCTTCAGATCCGAAATAATAAACAGCGCAAACTTCGCCCGCTCCGCCGGGTGAAACATGCCGCGCCCTATCCAGTTGCACACCTTGTCCGCCACGTCTGCCCGATCGTCACACAGGAACAGCACCAACTGTCGCATCAGGGCGACCGCGCGCGATGTCGCCGGATCCGCGCCCTGGTCGGCAATGATCCGCGCCCGATACTCGCGCCACAGGTTCAAACAATTCCCTGCCGTCACAAGCGGCTGGTCCGGTGCCATAACATAGTCGTGCAATTTAAATGCGTCGCCATCCGACAGCCAGCGCTTAGCATATGCAACGCGCTTCTCCTCGCCGTCATCAGTCGCCTTAACCGCAAACAGATGCGAGTTGGTCAGCCGCCACGTTTGCTGGGTCACTTCCGTTCGCGTCGATAGCCGCACAAACCGCCCGCTTGTCTCGATCAGCGCCCAGTCGTCGCGCCAGTCCTCATACGTCACGGGCCGCCCGGCAATCACCGGCGCAAACCCCTTCGACCGCGCCGATCGAATAAAATACTCAAACTCCGCCCGCGTTTCCGCGTCACTGTAACCGTCAAGCCGCAGCGCCATGCCGCGCTCGTAAATCTGCGCATCGCTCCACCCGATCGCGACCCATCGCGCCACAAGCTTCAGACAATTCGAGTTCCAGTTATCGCCGGCCCGCGCCGCCGCTTCCCACTCCGCCCAATCGCCGGAGCCGTCCATCATGCCGCCCGGCGCAACCACTAGCTCCGACAGATCCGCGCCGCTCGCCACCTTGATCGCCTCTTGGGCCTCTGCCACCGCCACAACCACGTCGCGCCGCCCGTAGTCGGCTAACGCGTCCGCCAAGTCCGCCAAGTCATAATCCCGCGCCCACGCGTCAAAGCGATCTAACACCTCGCATTGTACAGGCTCAGCGTATTTACGGTTCATCGAGCCGGGCAGCCGCATTACGCGCGCTCTGTTTTTTACCGCCTCATCACCCGCGCAGATCGTCGCCAGGCGCGCGTTGACCGCTTCGACCGCATCCAAGTCTCGGTCAGGCTCGGCAAGCCGCCAATATGCGTGGAGTCCGCCGCCCGAATACACGATCGCACTGGGCGCAAATGGCAAGGCGCGCAATGCGTCAGCGACGCCGTCCGCCGCCTCGCGGATCTGGCCCATCGTAACATTGAGCGCCGCGCCCGATTTTTTAATATTCTGGTCAATCAAGTCGATGTCGATCCACGCAGCCGGCGCGAGCCGTGCATCATCGTTGCCCATCGCTCCGCCCGACCCGGCCGCACCAGCGCAAACCGAAAAGGTCGCCGTCCCGTCTTGGCTGACTGGGTCCGGCACAAGCGCCAACTGATCCGCCGTCCGCCATGCCGACTTGGTCGGCGATCCGATCAGCCGCAGCTCGATCGCCATGTCATCCGGCAAGCCGTGCGCCCATACCTCCTGCAAGAAATCGCCCGCTAAGCTCATAATTCCACCTCGCCGGTGTACACGCGCGAGACCATCGCAAAGATCGCATCTCTCTTTATTTTGTCATCGATCGCGTTGAACATTTGCAGCAGCGACAGCACGCGCTTCGGCGAGTCTTTTAAAATCGGCGTTTTGACGTCGTCCAGCGCCCAAAGCACGTCGGTCGGAGAGATGTCAAAAAACGCGCACGCCGCCACAAAACGATGGATCGGCATCTTATTCATGCCGCGGCAATATTTGTTCGCTTGGGCCAGCCCGACCCCGATCGCCTCCGCGTACTGCTTCTGCGTCACGCCCTGGCTTATTCGGATCTGGTCGAGCCGCTCCATCAGCTCCATTTCGGCCGCGCCGATGCGCCTTGCGCCGGGCGGGTTGCGCCGCGTCGCGAGCAGCTTCTCGCGGTATTCATCGCTGGGCGGAATAATGTTGACCATCGTGGTCGCCTCCAAAAAAAGTGTGGCGGAGCCGAAGCCCCGCCGATTACCGACGCAACCAATTCGCCGTCGGTATTTCAGATCAAAACGGAATGTCGTCGTCGACATCACGCGCCATAGACGCCCCGCCAGCCTTGCTTGGCACGACCACCCCTGACGCTGCCATCGCATCGGGTGCCGCGCCCTGCGACGGTCCTGACGGCAGCGCAAACATGCCGACACTGGCCTCCGGCGTCGGTACGCGCTCGCGCAACGACTCGCATGGGCTGACGTCAAACCCTGGCTCAATCGCCTTAGCCGTTCCGTCGCTTTTGACCATGCCACAAAGTTCATAAAGCGGGATCTTGACCTTGCCGGCGACCTTGCTTTCGAAGAAGTTGCCGCCGCGCATCTGCCAAACTGCCGACCATTCCGAAACCGGATACGAGCGCGCTTGCTGTTTCGACTTCTTAAGGGCGTCTTTCACTTGGATCATGGCGGTAGGCGTGCCCGCGACCAGCGTGACAGGCTGCCAGTCCGACCCCTCGACAAACAGCATGCCGTCGATTTTTAGACCGCTCACCCACGCGTCTTTGCCGTCAGCTCGCGCCGGGTAGGCCGTCAGTTGCGCCGGCAGCTTTTCCCCGAAAAAGACGAACGCTTCATGCTCCTCGACGGGATAGTTTTGCTCGTCAGACCACGCGGTTAATGTATCGCGCAAGCTGGGCAGCGACGGCACAAACAGGCCGCCTTTCAGATCGCGGTCGTCAAAGAGCTGCGGGCAAATGTATTCGCCCTGTTTGTAGCGCAGGATCGGCGCGCGCGGCGTCTCCTCCTGCAGCCAGTCCAGCGAAAAATCGTTCATTCTTGCTACTTCATTCATGCTTCAGTTTTCCTTGGTTTCGATTTTGACAATCTCGGCACGCAGGACCACCCTGCGCCCCTTTCTGGCCTGCGCCGTCTGTAGCGCCAGCCAATTCAGCGCGGCCGGAACCTCGCTAAAACCCTCGTTCGCGGTCCGCCCGAAATCGCCTTGCAGCGATTGGGTCAGCACGACCGCGTGATATCTATTCACCATCGGTTGCCACCTTTTTGATCGTAAGGCGCGGGTAGCCGTTGCCCACGCTGACGTATGCCGACAGGTCAACGCCATCCTCAACGGCTTGCCGCCAGTCGCACGCCTCGCGGCCCTTGGTCACGCTCTGACGGATCGCAAACCCCGGAGTCTGGGCGAAGCTCACGCCCTGTTCATCCATCGCCATTCGGATCTGGCTGGTCGCGCTTTCCTTGAGCCGCTTGGCTTCGCTTTCCATTTGCGCGGCCGCTTGCCGCTGCATCGCCAGGTCGTCTAAATCAGCAACCAGAGCCTCGGGCAGATCCGACGACGCCTCGGCCCGCTCAACCCGATCAATCTGCGCCGCCCGACACTGCGCCGTGAAATCGCACGTCTTGCACTCGCTACCGCCGTCAAACACGCCCTCTGGCTCAAGCTCGTCCGTCGCTGTCGCGTGGATCATCATCGCGCGATCAATCAGCGCGTCGCCCTCGATTGGATCAAAGCCGACGTCGAACGCCGTCACATTCGCGTAATTACTCGCGTCGAGATATATGACCACCGCGCGCTTTGGTTTGATCGAGTGGACGCGCTCCATCAGCGCCATCGCAAACATCACCTGCCGCCAGTGCGTCGGCTTGGGCGCTGCTAGGCTAACGCGCGGGTCGACGGTTTTAATTTCAAGCAAAATTGGCTCGGCCCCAATCCACATGATCCCATCAGGCGTGGCGGACAGGCGATTGACTTCATCGATGATGGTCACTTGGTTTTTGCCGATCGCGCTAAACGCCAGACCCAGCTTTGGCCCGCCATGCTCGGCGAGTTGCGCGCGATCAAACGTGCCGCACATCCAGTCCTCGCCAACGTCGCCGCGTGCAAACAAGCCCCATGCGTCGGGGCGTTCGGCGTCTAGTTCTTGGCCGCCGCGTTCGCGCATATAGCCCTGACGCTTGGCGCACATGCCGATCTGTGACGCGCTAACGTAGAGCCAACGCTTATGGCCCCATGCCTTGGGCTGATAGCCGTAAATGCCGACCACGTCGGCCAAAAAAGCTGCGGGGTTTTTCATTCGTCGTCGTCTTCCATTGTGACCGCGACCGTTTGCTCATACACAAGCCGATCGCCGCCTTTGCGCCACGGGCCTTGGAACACGCGCATCGCATCGCGAGCGTCGCGCGCTCCAATGATCGGGGCGCGCTTGCCGTCGCTTTGAACGACGACATACTGCGCGGTCCCAACCATTACCGATTTGTGGTCGGTTTTTTTAGTCATCAATCAACAACCTCACACCATTGAAGCCCGATTTTGGTGCATAGGTCAGTAATTGCCGTGAACTCCTTGGGCGACCCGGCGCAAGCCGCATCAAGCGCCTCAAGATCAGTGCCGTGATAGACATGGAGGCCTGCTTTGATGACCAATGCGCCGCCTTGAGTCCGGTAAAGGGCCGTCGTCCCATGCTGCGCAAGGCACTGCCCAAAAAACTTGATCGGCAAGGCATTAAGGCGAAAAAGGACCGTCGCCTGTTGCGTTTTCTGCGCCTTTTTATTCGCGACAGGCTCGCGGTGATGCTCGTTTTTGGCAATCCAAGCGGCCACCCGTATTTTGTTCCGCCCTTGAGGCTTTACGTCGCCTAGCTCCCAAGATGATATGCTTTTCTGACTGACGCCAATTTCTGCGCCGGCCTGATCTTGTTTAATCTTCCTGCCCCGCCGGATTTCGCGCATCGCTTGGGGTGAAAACTTGGAAAAGTCTAAGCCGTTGGTCTTTTGTTCGATCATTTTACTGCTCCTGATCGGTTGGTGATTTTGTTTCGGATCTTGCGCACTTCTGGGCGCTTCAGTGTTTCGTTTCGGATCTTGCGCACCGTGTCGTGATGCCGGCCTACAGCGCGGCTGATCGCTCTCATCGACTCACCTTGTTTGACCAGTGCAATCACGGTCGCGCGTTCCGCGTCTGTCATGGCGTTCGAGTGGGTCGTCAGCGGCCCGCCGCAGTCCCTATAGGTCTCGCCAATGGTGATGTCGCTGATTGTTCTGGCGGATGCGCCGTAATCGAATGCGACCACTTTTTTCAGTTCGCCCGCTGCAGCGCGTTCGCGGATCCGCTCCACCTGCGCCGGGGTAAATTTGCGCACACTCATTCGCCCGCCCTCGCCGCGCCGTAAAATTTGACCCAATCGCCCAGCCGCATAATCACAAGCGCATCATCGGTCGTATCGCGATTTTGGCGCGTGATAACGACAGGCGCGCAGTCGCCCGCAGCCTCAACCGCTTGGCGCATCCATTTGCGCGCGCTGAT
>Ga0098048_1000926_pt1 | contig 13379 bp, 24 predicted proteins | sample 13_taG_FD_75052 | JGI IMG/M metagenome (GOLD analysis project Ga0098048, IMG submission 75052) | Marine viral communities from the Subarctic Pacific Ocean - 13_ETSP_OMZ_AT15268 metaG | ecosystem: Environmental > Aquatic > Marine > Oceanic | place: Pacific Ocean | collected 2015-01-16 | reverse complement strand
TTTTGCTAAACGAGGCTTTATCGTATGAAGATTACCAGCCTTATTGCGATACAAAAAATGAGAACTATCTAGACGATTGGCTTCAAAAACACACGTTTGAAGGTTTAGCTTTTGATATAGCAAATATGTATAAAGATAAACTAGATTTAAAAGAAGTTAGGCCTCGTTACTATATTCAAAAAAGTGGATTTACTTTACCTTGGCACCAAGATCGCGGGACTGAATGTAGTTTTAATTTTGTTTTAGATGGTACTTCATCTATAAGTTTTAGAGACGGCGATTTCTATTATTCGTCAGCTATACTTAATACTCAAGAAGAGCATGCGGTTTTTCAAACTGACGAAGATAAAGATAGAGTTTTGTTAAAACTCAGCGTGTTTGGAAATAGCTTTGATGAAGTAGTGAAAAAATATATTAAGTATATGTTATAGTTACTGTGTAACCAGCATTTTCCCAAGCGGCTTGCGCTATTGTATAAAATGCTCTAATATTAACACCATGTGTGTCGTAGTCATATTCTCTTGTTACTGTAAGAGTATTTTCATTTGAAAAAGTTCTAGTTTGATCTATATGCGACATGGTTTCATATATGTATTCCCACATAGCTACGTCATCTACATCTGAAGAATCAACCAACACAGCAGAAGTAGCATTAATCATTGCCTGTTCTGTAGTCGTTGAGCCGGTTATAACTATTTCTTGAGTTTCTAGAGCCATTGGTGTTCCTCCCTTTTACTAATATTTATAAATCGTCTTGACCATCTATACATAAAATCATTCTAATATCATCTGTACCACCTAAGTTCCAAGCACTATGTAGAAATCCCGGATTTACAAACCAAGCACTGCCATCTGCTGGTAAGTGTCTTACATCTGGCAACTCATCAGTCTTACTCTTTACTGCAGTCATTGCCCAAGGATTTGTTTTCAGTGGAATATAAGCACGAATGCTATAAGTCGTATCATAATCAATGTGTGGTAGAATTGTAGCACCAGGTTCTTTTACCACCAATCGGCAACGAGTCACTGGTGATTTAAACATATTAATTACTTCTTCAACATAGGTACCTTGATACTCGGGAAGTATCTTACCATAGCACCGCTCATCTTCTTTTCCATTTGTATGATACTTTATTGGTTCTTTCAGACCAGTGACAGGTGACTGTTTGTACTTATCGTTCAGATATGGGCTGCCACAAGTCTCACTAATATTATCTTGCTTATGGCTAAAGTTTTCAAAACACGTTAATAGTTTCTCGACATCAACTTGAATGTGGTCGAGCTTTTGAAAGTTTGGAAGTTCATGTCTTCTTTTAAGCGTGGTGGTCATGATGATTTCCTTCAAATGGGGCAAATATATTTATCCACCATACATTTACTGCACCATCGTCATTATGACCAAATAGATTCACAAGACCATAACAGATAAATGATATAGGTAACAATGCCAACAAATAAAGCAAAGTCATAGGATGAATCAAAAGAGCAATACAGTATGTAACAGCAAGGATATACCACCTATACTTGTGCATAAACATTACTCTTGGATTTTTATATAAGTCTTTTACAAATTTTCTCGGAATCTTTTTTACTCGATAAGTAGAAAAAAGAATTTGATATGCTGATTGATATTTTGGACTATGTGGATCAAGTGGAGTATCAGCATATCTATGATGCATACGATGGACACCAGCCCAGCTGAGTGGTGAACAAGCGCTACACACCAAACCTATGTAAACTACAATTGATTCTAAGATAGGATGAAGTTTATATTGACCATGAGCAACTGTTCTATGATAACCTAGAGTCAAACCAACAGCTGCCATTACCCAATAAAACACGTACATTGATAATAAAGTCATTTTAATACCTCGTAAGCGTTGACTTGAAGAGCAAAAAAGAAAGTATAAACTCTTTCAGCCGTCGAATAAGCATGATGCCATTTTGCTGTGTCGGCAAGATATAACCTACCTCTTTCAACATTTCTCTCTTTTATATATTCTTGTTTTTCATCATCCCAAAAACAAAAGTGATTATTTTCTGGATCATTCGTTCCCCAGATTCTTAAATTTGCTGCCGGAATGGTTACATCTATATGTGGTTTAAAATGAGCACCAGTATTCCATTTTAGTATAGTACAACGCGCTAGCATTCCATCAAAAGCTTTCATAGGATCTAAAGATCTCATGTTTTTCATAATTTCATTTGGATATTTAAAGTCGGTATCAAATAATGGATTGTCTGGATGCTCTAAACACCACACATCCATCGGCCAATTAACTGGACTTGGTTTCATATCAATTGGATTTTCAAGATCAGTAAGACCAAGAGAATATCTTTCTAAATTAGTATGTGTAGGACCAAACTGCTCGAACAAACTATCATATTTCATTATTTCTTGCTCAAATAAATCACAATCAATTTTTATATCTAATGGAACCAAATTTTGAGTGTGTATCTCTTTATATTTTTCAGCAGGTAATCTAACTCTAGATAAAGAAAGCTTTCTAAAGTATTCCCACTCAGGCCAATTAGATAATTTGTCATAGTTAGATCCTGGTTCATAACTCATAACAAAACTCCAACTAAATGTATTCTTTCAAACTTGCTACCATTGAACGCGGCATGATGTTTTTCGGTATCAGTAATCCACCATTCATTTTGAGGGATATGAAACACTTCGTTTTCGATTACCATTTTACACTCTTCTTCTGTTTTAATCGGATAGTGCAATCTTTGGCTAACATCTCTATGCCAACTCGTACAACTAAATGGAACATTGCGCATTAACCTTAATCTACCAAGCACATATCGATCATTTAAAATATTAAAGATTTCTTCAAAAATTGTTTCTTTAAAGACATCGCACAAAACAACAAAGTCTTCATCATATAAAGGATTTTCAAATTTTGGTAAATGGGTTATGTTACCAGCGTTATCTCTAACTACTTGACCCCAGTTGTAGTGTAAGCTTTTGCAACCTATAGTCCAATCATGAGACTTTCCTATAGGGGCATTTAAGCAAATTTGGTTAATACTCCAATCTACTAAGCCTTTTGCTATAAGCTTATTTAATTCATCTTCTAAGTTTTCTAATACTGGTAAGTTATCTGCTTTAGAAAAGTGTTCTATTTTGAATCTCCTTTCAACTGTTCATATCCCCAGATTTTTTCTCTGCACTGCCAACACTCTTTACATTCGGTAGTATTATCTGTAAGACAACTTAAAGTGCCCGACAAATCTATATTGAGTTGATTTGCTAAATCTATTATATGATACTTATACAAATGGAGAAACGGAGCTATCAACTTATCGTTGTCTTGTATTCTCCAAGGACGATAAGGTGCCCCGTCTTTTAATTCTGGAAAATAATAGCTCGGAGGTGTATGGTTTATTCCAATATATAGCTGATCATAATCTTTTTGTATTTCATATATAGCTTCTCTTACCCTAAGATCTGTATTTAAGGTGGTTTCCTTAAATCGGTTAACCTTTTTGCTTATTAAAGACTCAACCCGCGATGGATCATCAAATCCATCTTCTCTGTCTATAGTATACACGGCTGGATCGTGAGATTGAATTAAGTGATATAGTACTAAACTATCGATTCCACCTGACATTAAGATGGCTATCTTTCCAATTGGAGATATCGCAATCAACCTCTTATCCCAAGATGGGCCGACAATGTATTTTGTCTTTGAAATTTTCATCACTGTCTCCATCATTATTAAATTTATTTATACTATTTATACGAAAAAAAACAGTTGACATATCGTTTTGCCTGTGGTATACTGATTCTATAAACAGAAAGGATACAAGATGAAAATGTGGAAAAGATTTTACGAAATAACAGTTACATCTCCTGAAGGAAAACTTCTACATAAGTCAGAAGAATATTCTGGCTATTCAACATCTGAAGAATTAATGTATCTTGATAGGCAATACCCTAATTGTAAAGTTGAAGCTGAGTTCAAAGAATTTGAAATTAAATCAAATTAACTATTGACATTTCGTTTAGAATCAGTTATATTATTAATATAACAAATGAAAAGGAATCAGTAATGGCTTTTACATACTCAGACGATTGTATCTCAGATCTTCACAAAGAAGTTTACGGCTATCGTCCTCGTGGTGCTTTCTTCGATGATTGGAACAACTGTTCTCCTGCTGAAAAGCAAAAGACGTGGGATGAATATTGCCGCGCTCTTGAAATTCAAATGGCTGAAACTCAAGTTCAGGAAGAGCAAGACGTCGCCAAATTTGAAGCTCGAGTTCAAGACGTAATTAGTCTTGGCGCTAACGACCGTAAAACAGCACTCAGCTGGATTACTGGTTCTGAAACCCTTTACCATTCTCAAGATGTTGAGCATTTTGTGTGGGAACAAGGAATTTTGTTTACCAAGTACGGTAAGCAGTTAGTTGAAGATCTTTTAAAGATCGTTGAATATAAGGAATATGATTATGCTTAATAAATATTGGAGAATTGAAGCTTTCTTTTGGAAGAACGGCAAATATGAGTTGCAAGAGTTTGCAACCGGTCTTGCTCACAAGCAGGCTGGTGATTACTTTCGCCGGTTACATGATACTAATGAATATGCTAAACTTACCATGAAACCTGTAGGTGAGGCTGCTTAATGACTGAAAGATTAATATACGGAACCGCAATTGCAATTGCTCTTGTGTTATGTGGATGGTATATAATCCATATTTGGTCTGATTGTTTAAACGAAAACTCAGTGTTTACTTGTATGAGGATGCTTAATAAATGACAAGGCTAACTAACCCTCTTGAGATTTCAGAATACAAACAGCGTTGGATGCGAGAAGGATCGCATTCAGTTCAAATCCATAGTGATCTTCGACATAATGCTTTAAGTTACTGTAAGGTTCAAATGTTCAGACAACAGTGGGTTCATAGAAAATATACAGACGTATATGAAGATACATTCTTTTTTGAGCAACTGCTTGACGCAAAAGCTTTTGCACATCATTTTAAAGAATGGGTAAATAACGATTGACATTCGTTATGAAATAGTATAGAGTAATTTTATAACAAAAAGGAATCACTCTATGACACTATACACTAAAAAATCCGAACTTCTTTCTAACTACCTTGTACTTCCTGCTTGGGAAAACCCTGAGGATTTTAGCCTCATAGATCTTGACGCTAATAAACCAATCTATGAAGGTACCTGTTTTGAATGCTGGACTTATCTTGCTAAAATCCAACCAAAGTGTCGTTGGTTACAAAGATATGTGAAATAACTATTGACATTCCATATAGAATCAGTTATATTGATTATATCAAATGAAAAGGAACTATATCATGGCTTATGTAACTTACAAAAATCGCTCATCATCAGACTACCGTTTTACTTGTAAATCTCTTGACGATCCTGAGATTGCAAATCTTAAAGAAATACTTGTTGAACGCAACAGTTTCATTAAACGTGCTCGCAGACAATTAGGTATGATGAGTTTTTATGGGAAACAAAAAACACAAGGACTTCGTATCCGTCCTCGTGGTCCACGTCCGTCTCAGTGGGCTAAAGATACACCTTGGGAAAACGCTACTCACTATGACGTTTACATCCGGGATTATTCATAATGGATTATAAAGATCTTGTGAAAAAGTTTGTTTCTGAAGGCGGCTCCATTACAAAGTGTGAGTCGTCAAAGAAACGTTTCAAAACATTCCGCGGCAAGGCAGGAGCCTACAATCGTGGTGCTAAGAAAATCAACTTACGTGATAAAGGTATCGCATAATGTGTAAATCTGCTATCAAAAATCTCGCATCTTTACTTCGTACTGAAGTCTTTGACAAAATTGATTCCTATTGGTCTGAGGCTGAAACTTATGGTACTATTGAACTTAGAGATTTAGGTAGCGGATATTACGACGAAGATCGTTATCAAGTTAATCATATTGTTCCTCCTAAAAGGAGTGGTAGATCTATTGATGCAAATAGTGCCAAAGGCGTATACATGTGGTATCATGGAGATCAGGTTATGTATGTTGGTAAAACAGACGCGCCTTCAACGAGTATTCATAAACGGCAATATTCCCACGCGCGTAGCTTTACAACACCGCATGAAAGACATGAGTCTTCAGGGCGTAAATATCGTGAGTTTTTACAAGAAAATGATTTACATTCTATAGATATTGTGATAAAATATATTAATACTGATAAGTTTGATATTGAAGGTATGGCAGAACTTATTGAAACTGCAACTATAAATAATTATCAGCCATTACTTAATCGTGAAATTAAAGGGAGAGGCCAAAGAGAATGCTATTAATCATTGAAGGTATGGATCGCTGTGGTAAATCCACATTGGTGCAAAACCTACGTAAAAAATATTTTAAAAATCCAAACATAATGGCTCACCATTCATCGTCTCCTCCTGACTTTAAAGATCCTAATGGTTGGGAAAAAGAACATTATGAGTCTTTGTTCATTGCGTCTAAACGACTCGTAAATCAAATGAATTATGATATTATCTTTGACCGTTTCCATCTCGGTGCAATCGTCTATGGCGAAAAGTATCGTGCTGCAGACGGTAAAGACATTTATGAATTGGACCGAAGGTTTCTCAGCGGATACAAAAACGCTGCATTAGTTTTGTTGACTGATACTACCGAGGGTATTATGTCTCGTGATGATGGCGAGAGTCTTGAACAAAGTAAAGAAGATTTCTTGTATAGTCGTAACGCATTTACTACTGCGTTCAACGAGTCAAGCTGTAAACATAAGCTGAGCATAAATATAACAAAGAACGGTGGAGTGGGTAACACATATGATACCGTTGCAAAATTTTTAGATGGAGTTCGTAATGAGAGTTGATAGTGTACACGATATCCGTGAATTCTTTAAAGGTGAATTGAAAGACGAAGCGTTTACAATTGATAAGACAGGTCAAAAGACTATTGAATTGATTGGTGCAAACTTTGTTGCAACAGAGCCGGCAATCTTTGGTACACCTAGTACAGAATATATTGATAAAGAAATAGCTTGGTATGAAAGCCAATCTACAAACATCAATGATATTCATGGTCCTGATAAAAATCCACCTGCAGCGTGGGAATACGCCGCCGACCCGCATGGCAATATTAATTCTAACTATGGCCATCTTGTATTTGCAAATAAGTATCACAATCAATACAAAAAAGCTTTTGATGAATTGCAAAAGAACCCTGATAGCCGTCGTGCTCAAATGGTTTACAATCGTCCATCTATCTGGGTTGAGTTTGATGAAGGCGGTAAGTCTGACTTTATTTGTACTAATGCACAAACATTTTATATCCGTGATGGTCTTTTACAAATGGTATCTCAAATGCGGTCAAACGATGTTGTGTTTGGTTATAAAAACGATTATGCGTGGGCTCAATACTTGATGGATAAGTTTGTAAAAGATTGGAATGATTGCTCTGATACGTATGGTAACCATGATTATATTGAAAAAGGTATGCTTGTATGGCAGGTAATGAACTTACACGTGTATGAGCGTCATTTTCACTTGGTTGTATAAATAACATGAGTAAACTAATTCTTATATCTGATATTATCGAGACGCGGCTTCGTAAAGAAAAAGAAATTGAATATTATCAGAAGCAACTTGAAAAAATACAAAACAAAATGTTCTTTCTCAAAAAGGATCTTGATATCACAACACTAATCATTGATATGATTGAAAAGGAAAAGGTTGTTGATTTTAAAGAGCAAATGGAAGACAAAACTATTATGTTAGGAAACAACAATGTGGACAAAACCCCGCCTGAAAACTAAGCTAAAAGAAGGTAAATTTCTAGCGACTTGGAACAAAAGTTCCAACACTAATGAAAATACACCTAGCAGGATAAGATCGTGCGAAGTTACGTTAAAACCAGAACTAATTCCAGAAGATAAACGCCATCGTTTAAATAATACTCCAGCAACCACAGATTACAGACTTGGCGTATGGGATTGCGAAAAGAACGAATGGCATGTTGATGGAATACCAGTAACAAGAGTTATATCTGTTGTAGAAGTAACTGATTAAAAACTGAAAGATTATATTATGGAAGAACGTGAGCCTTATGAGGCATATATGCGCCGGCGCAATCTTGAAGAAGACGCTCGTGAGTTAAAATGGGATAACCGTTTTATGGAATTGGCTAAAACAATTTCAAGTTGGAGTAAAGATCCTTCAAGCAAAATTGGAGCTGTCGCAGTAAACGATGAACGGCGTATCCTTGCCACAGGATATAACGGCTTTCCAAAAGGTATTGACGATACACAGGATCGTTTAAACGATCGTGAGAAAAAATATCCGCTTATTGTTCATGCAGAAACAAATGCGCTAATGAATGCTCTTTATGCTGGTGTTTCGTTGAAAAACGCAACTATGTATGTTCACGGATTACCAGTTTGTCCTGAGTGTGCAAAGCTTATTATTCAAGCAGGCGTTCGCAGAATTGTTATTAATGAATTTGTAATGAATACACCTGAGCATTGGGTTGAGCTATGGAATGGCAAATCAGGACCTATGTTTAAAGAAGCCGGTGTAATGGTAACTTTTCTTGGCCAATAATCTAACTGATATATACGTTGGAGTCAAGAAAAACGATCCTAATCGTAAAAAGAATGACTTTTATCCAACACCACCACTTGCTACGTACATATTGTGTAAGTATGGTAAACCTCCACAAAATCTACTTGAACCCTGCGCTGGTCGTGGTAACATTTCGGTTGAACTTGCACGGAATGGTCACAATGTTTTAAGTTATGATCTCAATGAATATTCCGATTCTCTATGTAGCATAAATACATCATATGACGCAATGGAATTACCTAAGAATGAATGGGCTCAAGGTGTAGTAACTAATCCGCCATATCACAAAGACTTACCACGTAAGTTAGCTGAAAAGTGGATTGACGAATATGAATATGTAGCTATGTTTCTTCGTTTAACATTTCTTGAAGGAAAAAAACGAAATAAACTATTTACATCTAACCCTCCTAGTGATATAATATTTTTATCAGATCGCGTTAGATTTGATTCTAATATTCGAGAGCCAATCGAAAAGAAAGACCAAATTGGTGGTATGATTGCATATATGTGGATTATATGGGATAAAAAGCATCCGCCAGGACTAACTAAAATGCGGTGGGCAATGCTTGAAGATGAATACGACGATTGGAGATTAAATTATGATAAATGTAGTTATACCAGCGGCAGGTGAGGCAACAAGACTAAAGCCACTAACTGCAAATTGCTCAAAGGCAATGATCCGCGTACATGGTAAACCTACTATTGAATATATCGTTGAGTCAATTAATAAAAGCGGCGTTGAAGTTAAACAAATCATAATTGTTGACGGCAAGCATGACGATATCCGTGACTGGGTTAAAAAATCTAAATATGATAACATTAAGTGTGTAAAACAAGGATCTCTCAACGGTCCTCGTGATGCTATCAAAGTTGGTATTGAAAGTTTAGAAAGTCCAGCAATACCTTTAGTTGTTTGGCTCGGCGACGCAATTATCCTTGAAGAAAATTTACCTCTTGGTACTGATTTCCTATTAACAAAAGAAGTAGAAGATCACTACGCTTGGTGTATGTGGGATGGTAAAAAGTATTACAACAAACCAAAAGAAAACATCAAACAAGCTTCTGCGCTCGTAGGACTATATAGCTTTAGCATAGGATATGAAGCATATAACGCGTTTTATAATGCAAAAGGATATGACATATCAGACGCTTTAGAAATTTACGAAGGTCATGCTACCTTTGAAAATATCGGAACAGAAAAATGGTATGACATTGGTGATATTGCTTCATATCACAAAACTTGTGCTACACTATTGACGTTTAAAGCGCGAGAGTTTAACTCTTTTGAATATCACCCTGATCTCAATATGATTACAAAGGTGCCAACACCAAATAACAGTTTTGCTACTCAAACAATTATTGATGAAAAGAATTGGTATACTTCGTTATCACCAATTCAAAGCATGCTCGTTCCTAAAGTATTGAAAGATGACTATTCCCTGACCATGTCTTATGAGTCAGGCATTTTGCTATCTGATTTATTTGCGCATGAAGATATATCAAAAAGCACTATACGCTATTTGATTGAAAGAGTTATACTTACAATGTGGAACCACTTTCATCGAAAACCAACACTTGAGTTTACAGCGTCGTTTCCTGACAATGCAAAAAAGATGTGGATTGATAAAACTGAACACCGTTTAGAAACAAACAATTCGTTTTATAAAAACGTGGCAGAACGGTGTTTAAAAAAGGCACGTCCTGTTGATGCTATGCACGGCGACTTACACTTTGGCAATATTCTATATAATCCATATAATGATGCCTTTACGTTATTAGATCCACGAGGATCCTATGGCGATCATAGAGGTATCGGTGGTGATTATCTTTACGATATGTGTAAACTGTCACACGATTTATACCATGGATATAACGAGTTGGTGACAGGGCATAAATACCCCACAGCAGTTCGGGAATGCTTTTCTGAATTAGTCAAAGAGTATTTTCCTGATGATTATAATGAAATTATTGACGGCGGCGCTTTGTTAATTGCTACATGCATTAAACTTCACTATGACTGTAAAGAACGCCAACAAAGAATGAGAGATTATGTTAATGAATACGCAAACCTTAGTAGTTGATATTGATGATACCATTTGCACTCCGCTCCATGGTCGAGCTGAATCCGAAGTTAAATACGGAATGGCAAATCCTAATCGCCCGATGATTGCAAGTTTACAAAAGGCAAAACAAAACGGATATCGCATCGTTCTTCACACAGCGCGAAGAATGTTGACTCATGGCGGTGACATAAATAAAATCATTGAAGATGTCGGACAAATAACCACAGATTGGTTAGATAAGTACGAAGTACCTTACGATGAAATTGTATGGGGTAAACCATACGGTGTTTATTACATTGATGATAAAGCGATGACTCCTGAAGAGTTCGTTAAGATGATGGAATGGAAGTGATTATGAAAAACATTGGTTTCGCAAAGATCGGTAAATCTATTAAATTTAAAACTAACAAGTACTCTCCAATTGGTGGAGATAACGAAGCGTCTTGCACTATACGAGCAATGGCAAACAACAACCCAGACAAAACGTTTTACCTAATTGGTCGTTCTGACTTTGGCGCATTGTCTGATACTGAACGCCTGGATTTGTTTCCATATGATAATGTAATTGATTGTTGGCACGGTGTTCCTTTGGCAATGTCAGAAACATATTACAATCACATTATTAATTATTTTAAAGACATTGAGCTTGACTTTTCTGTTATGATGATTGGACAAATTAGTAATGTTACAATCCCAGAAAAAATTTGGAAAGTACGTGAAAGCCAACAAGATGGAAAACCAGCCGCAACTCTTGATATGACTAAGTGGTATACAACTCCTATTACTAAATGGCTAAACGAAAGTAAGCCACGATGGATAGAAATTGTTAACGATCCACGATATGTTATCAAACAACCGCGTGACGTATTTCATATGCCTTTCCGTTCTCTTGGACAATACGATTATGATTATGAAACATTTTCTATTACTGATTATGAAAACCAAGAAAGATTGGTACGGGTTGTTCATTCTGAATATGCAGGAATGGAAACTGCGTTCTGTGGCGATTATGAATACACTGAAGAAATCAATACAGATCGTAAGACAGACTTTATGGTTGTACTTAATGAAGGTAAACCATCTCGTTATGGATTGCTTAAAAACTGGGTACTTGATAAATTTGATAATGTTGACATATATGGTAAATGGCTTGACAAACGAACTGAAACCGATGAAAGGTTTAAAGGATCATTACATATTAATGAAATCCAAGATAAACTACAGGATGTTAAGTTTACATTCATTATTCCGATTAAAGAAGGTTGGACAACGTCAAAGTATATTGAAATGATCCATGCTGGGGTTATTCCGTTTCTTCACCCAACTTATGACGACCAAGGTCATTTGCCTATTCCTGATTTCCTACGGCCAAAAACGCCTGAAGAATTCTATACGAATATGCAACGACTAATTGACAACCCAACAGAATATGAAACGGTTTTAAAAGGACTGCGTAAAGCAATTCTTAAACCTGAATATTATGACGGTAGCTTCATTAATGATAACATTATGAAAGCTGCAGACCAAAATTATACAAGACCTGATACAGCGCAGTTTACAAAGACAAAAGCTGCGACACTTGAAGACTTTTTTGCATAGAGGATATAAAATGAGCGAAATTACATGGGCCCCAATTATTCCACTAATCGGTGGACAAATGCTAGGAGCAGAAAAAGCTTTTGGAAAACCACCTGAAGCTATCTATTCATACGCGGACTTTGAAGGAAATGATAGTCATTATGTTAACTATCAGCAAAACGTCAAAGGACGTGATGTACAATATAAAATGATTCCTGAAAGTTCAAGTCGACATATCAATGTCATTTCAGGTACACCACCTTGCGCAGCATTGTCACAGCTTAACACTGGTAAGACTGAAGCGGCTAAAGGCGCAAAATGCGAAAAGAACGAATGGATGTACGAAGTTTTTAAAGAAGGCATTAACCGATTTTCAGCTAAAGCTATTGTTGTTGAAAACGCTCCGGCGTTGTTTACTAAGAAAGGTAAAGAAGTAGCTGATAATTTGTTTGACATTTGCTCAAAAGCAGGGTATAGTTTAACTCTATATAAAACATCTACAAAATATCATGGTATCCCACAAGCTAGAGATCGTACTTTTGCTATCGGATGGAGATCTGAGGTTGCACCTATTATGAATTGGTATAAAAGACCTCGTAAAGCTTTTCATGAATATCTTTCGGAGTTAAATGATGATGTTCAACAAATGGATATTTTGTGTAACAAAAAACTTGATGAAGAACCTTACTATCAATATATCAAGTCACTAACAAACGAAGATCCTCGTAAAGTAATTATGGAGAGCGGACAGATTACAGCATTTAATTATATCAATAAAAGCGGTAAATTGCCTGCTTGTAATAAGTGGATGCATGATACAAATAATGAGCGTGGTATCAAAGTATCAGACCACGCAGTCAAAAAGTTTGCAATGGGTAAAGGTATTTGGGATAGCTCAACTCACGTCTTTGGAGATTGCATGAATGCGGTTATCGGCCGTAACCTTGCAGATACAATTCACCCAAAGTTTGATCGTTCTTTAACTATCCGCGAAGCCTTATATCTTATGGGTTTCCCTAATGATTTTGAATTAGTAGGTGGATTGCCAAAGATGAACCACATTGCGCAGAACGTACCTGTACCAACATCAAGAGATATTCATACTGAAATCGGCAAGTTTATTCGTGGCGAGTTAACAATGTCAGATA
>Ga0098048_1000925_pt1 | contig 13388 bp, 18 predicted proteins | sample 13_taG_FD_75052 | JGI IMG/M metagenome (GOLD analysis project Ga0098048, IMG submission 75052) | Marine viral communities from the Subarctic Pacific Ocean - 13_ETSP_OMZ_AT15268 metaG | ecosystem: Environmental > Aquatic > Marine > Oceanic | place: Pacific Ocean | collected 2015-01-16 | reverse complement strand
TGTCTCATGTTCATAGTAATATGAAATTCCTTCTGTGTTTCCTGTTACATCAAAAGATGTGTCTGTGCCTGCATCATACTGAGTTGCATGAGGTAAACCAAATACAGATGAATCTTGCCATGCTGATCTAATAAATAAAGAGCTTGCATTTACAAACCATATAGGTCGTTTGGCAGTAGAATCTAAATAACTATATGTAACTGATTGTGTATTGACGTTAGAATTTGCTTCTGGATAAAACCATGTAACTTCACCAAACAAATTATTAATCCCAGCATAAATCATTTGATTAGATGTCGTGTTAAGACTATTGTAAACATAATCTTCTACTAAACAATCCATAGATTCTAGTTTACCAGTGTATCTAAAAAAACCATTTTCAGACATCCAATACGCAGCACCATCAACTTCAACGGCTGCATTCATACCAATTAATCCACAGTTAGTACCAACTTGTTCATAAGCAAAAGTAAAAGGAGTACCTACAAAACGCATGGTAAATAAAGCAGTATCACTCCAAACATAAATTGCATTTCTACCAAGTTCAGCTCCCATGATTCGTGATCCGTCGGCCAGTCTTTGTGTACCAGCACTATTGGTTGCTGTAGGTGCATAATCATTTATATTTTCTTGAGACGAGAATCTTATAAACATATCGTCTTGTGATGTTTTATCTCCAATAGTTGTTTCAGTTCCAAAAAATACTAAGTGACGGTCAGGAGTAGATACTAACATATCTCTAGATGCGGTTGGTGCACCAGTAATAATTGTAGCTCTCGTTTGTGTAGCGTTAGCTAAATCTGCATTCCATTCAAAACATTCACCATTAAATATTAAAGCAATAAGCGTAGAACCTAAATTGTCTAAAGCCCACATACCAGGTTCTGCAACCTTATCCGTGGTCGATGCTGCTTGACCCCAAGCAGAATAAGAACTGAAATCGGTAACTGTTGCACCATTACTATGAGAAGCATTAGCTGTTCCTCTAACATTTCTAGTTATTCCTGTAAAGCTAGTGGCTGTAATACCTGTATAAGAAATTTCTTCATTATCTACTTGTATAAAATTTGTTCCTGTACTTGGAAATCCCGTAGTGCTGGCTACATTGATTGTAGTTCCTGATCCACCAGTTCCAGCAGAGTCAGCATTTAATGCTCCATTTAAAGTTGTTGTTTGTGGATTAGAAACTGTGCCACCCCATTGAGATATACCATAACCAAAAACTCCAACTTGTTCAGCAGGACCAACATGGTAATATTGAAAATAAGTCATGCCTCCAGAAGTGGTTGCCCCACCTCCTGTTTCAGTAGCACCAGCATTAATTTCTAAAGTTACTGTTGATGGCACTGCAGTAACCATAAATTTTTTATCAGCAAAAGTAGCGGATGAAAAATTAGATCCCGTAATAGCGCTAAAGGTAGATGTATCTCCGAATAAAATAATATCTCCTACAGAAAAATTGTGTGCAGAAGGAAAAGTTAAAGTAACAGTCGATTGACCATTGGTTGTACTAAAAAAATTAGTGGCTGCAGTTCCTGATGGATTAACTAAAGGGTGTATATCATAGTATACTCCTCCAGAATATACATATAAAATTCTATTAGTACCTATGGCTGCTTATTTAATACCTTCTTTATTAACCATATGATGCAAACCTCTGGCAGCACCAGTTAGTTTACTGTCTCCTAATTGAGACCAACCACCTATTTTTTCAGGTGTACCATATCTAAAACGCACATTTTCTCCACCTGTCCACTGAGATTCAGCTCCAGTAGATGTGACTTGTTTGTTAAATCCGGGTAAAAAACCTAATTTTTGCAGCATAATATACCACTATACCTTATATTATTTGAATTTGAAAGTTTGCATTTAATGCAACATGATCGTCGTCTTCTATAATTCCTTCTTTAAACTTAATCAATGGTAAGTACATTATCTCACCTTTAGCGTAATGACAATGTTTAGGTATGTTAATTTTATAGGGTTTTATGCTCCATTCTACAGCGGGGTGACATAACCAATACAGTTTTTTGTCACAATACCAAGTAAATTTTGCATTTTTATTAACATGATTGTTTAATAACAAGTAGAAAAATTTATATATTCTTACATTATCGGGATCTTTAAACATTTCTGTAGGTGCATCATCAAAAAATATTGTATCAAATTTACCTAATTTTTTTAAAACGTTTTGCCAATAACCTTTTACAATATGTACCTTATGTTTTTGTTTTTTACTCCAAGCTGTTAGTTCTTTAATTTGATTTGGCTCAATAATAGTGTGTGATTTAATATTATATTTTTGTATCTCGTTTGCAGAATAGCCTAATCCAAAACCTATTTCTAATACGTGACCTTTTGGTTTTACATGTTGTACTAACTTTTGCATGTATGGTTTTTCCCACTCCATCATGACTTGATAGTGTATGTTAGGATCATAAAGAATGTTTTTATTCTCTATATCTTTACCTTTAATATACCCAGCTGACATACGTGTATCTTGTACCTTTCGTAACTAGTTTAACTTCGTGTGGATATAAAAAATTAGAAGGAAATATTACAAGTTCTCCTTTTTTAAATTTAATTTCTTTGTTTTTAAACATAACAAATTCACCACCTGAGTAGTTATCATTTAATCCACCAACAACAGATAACGTTGGTATCCCTCTTTTCTCTCCTTCAAACAAATCTGTAATATGATCACAATGTTCTTTCATCAATGTGCCTTTTTTATATCTATTGTATTTTAGATTAGAATGTCCTGACCAACCTGAGAACCAGGGAAACTTATAGTGTTCTATATATTGACCAATACTTTGCCAAACACGCATCATAATTTCATCGTGTGAGGTTATATAATCACCACTAAATTCTAATTCTTTCTCTCCACTCAATGCATTATGTTGTTGTGTTTGATGATTATAAAATTTATGTTGAGTCCAGTTAACAGATTTTAATTCTTTTACTGCTTTATCACAAAGTTTTGTAGGCACTGCATCTTTTATTACCACAAGGTAATCTTCTAATTTATTTTTCATATATAGTTTATATTAATATTAATTCTAACATGTTCATCAGTTTGCGCAACAGAACAGTGTTCTATTTGTCCATCAAATAAAACCATAGTGTTTTCTACAGAAGGTGCTATGTCTTTATTTTTAAAAAGTGTATATCCATTATTTGTATTAATAGAAAACAAAGCAACTTTATGTGGCTCTGGTGAATCAGTGTGAAACGCTGTCTTTATCTGTTTTGATTTTTTTGTATATAAATTTATTTTACATCGTAACAAAGAATTTAAATTTAATCTTCCTAACAAAGGCATTAACACAGGATTAAAATGGTCAGACATTTGATTACCGTCTTGATATAACCAATGATAAAATAAGTAATCTGATTTATCATATAAGCTTGCAGTCGTGCCACTATAGAACCATGGAAAGCTAGGGTCCATAACTGACCTTCTTATGTTTTCAAACACTTCTCTTTCTTGTATAAACTTTGGTATTATTTGCATTTTAATGTTAAGCTTGAATCATTGTACCCAATAGTTCCTGTTGGAACAATGTTAAAAGCCATAGATATTCTTTCTTTACTTTGTGAATTTGGTTCTATTCTATGAAATACATCTGAGGGAAACATTAATAACAACCCTGGATACGTTGAGACTAATAATTTTTGTGAGTTATAAATATTTTGTTCTTTAAACTCTAACAACCACGTGCTTGTTTTAAAATCTGAAAAAGCAATTTTATCTGTTTCTTTATTTGACTGTATATAAAACACACCACTAAACATTGCATTCGAATGATTATGAAAGTCAGAATAACCATCTTTTTTTGTACGAGTAAACCATGAAGTTGTAATTTTAAATTTATCTTTGTACTGTAAAAACAAATTACAATGTGTTTTTATTTCAGATTCTAATTTTTTATGTAAAAATTTTAAATCAAGATTATCTAATACATGACAGTTTTCAGTCATAGAAGATGCTTGTGATACATCTTTATATGATTCTTCTTTCGCAGTTTTTTTAATTATATCCCACTGTGAATCATTAAAACGCACTTCCGTTTTTGACAAAACTTTTGAAAACAATGGATATATAATTCTTTCGTTCTGTTGCATTTACAAATCTAATTTTGTTATGTTGGTTATATCGCCTACAGTTCCTTTTATAAATACATTAAAAGATAAACTAATACGCACGTTATCACCTTTTTTATGATCAACACTATGTGGTAGCGATGATGGAAATAATATTAATTTTCCTGTTCTTGCAGGCACGTACCAAGATGTAGAATTCCATAAGTTATATTCTTTTATTTCAGGTTTTATTTGTTGATAACCTGCTTTATAAAATCTAATGGAATCATTTTCATCTGCGTTAATATAAAATACACCAGATATCATAGAATTTTGATGTTCATGAGAGTGATGATATTCATTTTCTTTTGTATAATTTAACCAAGATAATGTTATGTATGGTTTTATATCATTACAAGAATGTATTATTTCATCAAAGTAATAATTTACATGTTCCATAAAAAATTTTTCTAATTTTTTTAAAGGTTTACCTTTTAATACAGTTTTGCTTGCTGATGTTAAATTACCTGAATTTTTTTGTAGTTGAGTTGAAATTTTATTCATGTAGCTTTCTTCTGTTTTTGTAATCTTCCTACCTAGATCTGTTTCATATACTGGTGTTGGAAACAAAGCACGTACTTGAGCATTTTTGTATTTTATAATTGTCATTTATATTCCTTAGCATCAATTACAAAATTAGCTGCAACTGATATCCTCTCACATTTAGTTTTAAAAGGTGCAACAGAATGATATAGGTTAAAAGGAAAGATTAAAAGCATACCTTCTTCAGGAAATATACGATAACTGTTTATTGAAAAAGGTTTGTATTCTCCATGCATAATTGTAAGTGCACCAGGTCCACCACCTTTTAGTGAACCAACGTATTTAGAATTTTCTTTTTTTAATGCTGCTGGAACAGATGTATATAATACACTAGATAGGTTACAATTAGCATGAACATGACTAGGATTACTTTCCATTTCTTTCATAAAATTAACCCATGCTGACACGATTCCTACAGTATGTATATCTTCATCGTACCATCGTTTATGGGCTGAAGCATACTTAATCATGTAAGGTTGTAAGATAGCCATATATTTTTCTTTATCTATCTCAAACTCTTCTTCAATAATACCAGCTAAGTTAGTTTTATAATCTTTTACTTTGTCCTTCGTACAAAGTTTTTTAATTTTAGCTATATCTTTTTTATCTACAGTCGTTTGAAATACCAACGGACCCCATAGATAATAACTCCACCCTAAATCTGTTTTTTGATTTTTTCCATTTTCCATATTTTATGTCTTTCTAATCATACATAAACCACCCTGTTATTATATATTTCTCTTTACTTTTATTAATTACACCTTTGTGAGTGTGTGTAAATTCAGCTGGCCAAATCACTGTTAGTCCTTTCTTGCACGGCGTAGTTAAATTCTGATACTTAAACTGTGTACCACTATTTCTAACATCATTCAAGTAAGTCATAAAAACTAATTTACGTGGAGACGTATCTTTATTAGTAGATTCATGATGCCATTTTTTAAAACCACCTCCAGGTGGATAGTATTGTAGATTATAATGACAGTTGACGTCGTAGTGTGCACAAGCCGTAGCTTCGGTATACACAGATATATATTTTTCTAAACATGTTTGTAGTTGTTGCCTGTACTCTGCAAAAGGTGTTTGAAAATTAGTGTGAGATATACTTAATTCAATAGAGTCTTTTATTTGTTTATTTATAACAGACTTACCACCTATGTTAAAAAATCCAGGTCCTGATTTATCCCAGTTGTTTTTAAAAAACTTTACAACATCATCACATATCTTTTTATCTATATAGTATGCACCTATAAAAGAATCAAAAGGTGTTTTATGTTCTTTCAGTTTTAAATGCGAGTGTAATTCTTGGTTCATTGTCTTGTTTTTTTGTGCACCTTCCTCTGTGTGGTGTTGTTGCATTAAAATAAACTAATCTGTTTTGTACAAAATTAACTTTTTTAATTTTATTATCTTCTTTAATTTCAAAACAACCATCACCAGGTTTTAATGTTTTAGTTATCATTAATAGATAAGTTGTATCTCCATCATCGTAATGCCACTCACCATCCATGCCTGAGTGTTGCACATTAAAATAAACTCTTAGTATTTTAATTGGTGCACCTTCTATTCTTTGTATTTTTTCACAAAGATAATTAACCATTTTATCATCTAATGATAAGTCAGAATTATAAAAAGCTGTGCCTTTGCCTTCTACAGAAGAATGTCCATAATAATGTGGTAATTTTAAAAATACATTTCGTAAAAGTTTTATAAGAACATCATCAATAAAATTGTCTACAACTTTTAAACTTTTAACTGGTGGATATATAATCATAATATTTTGTAATTAATGTTAACATTTCTCCTATACTTAGTGTCTGTAGATGTTATTGTTTGATGTACTACATCAGATCTAAAAAAAATAGCTCTGTTTCTTACACTACCACATGTATGGCCGTCAGCAAATTCTGTATAACCATTACTATCTTCTAAATAAATTAATAAACTATTGTAGTTAACAGAAAAATCTCCATTACCATCTATAACATCTTGGTGCATGCCATAACCATAGTGTGTTTTTTGTTTAAAAAATAAATTAATTTTAGATCTAGTAACAAACAATTTTTTATTTAATTGTTTTGCTATTGGATTTAGTAGGATTTTAACAATCTTAGCGGAGCCTGGAAATATTTCAGCACCTTTTTCTATCAACACTCTTGTAAAATAAAAATCATCTGGATTATCTGTACCATCACCTAATAGAGTGTCAGCTAAAGTCCATGTAAATCCTGTGTTGTTTACCGTGTTTAGTATTTCTTTAAAATCTTTTTCAGGTAAATAATTATCCACAACTTTAAACTGTTTCTTTTTCATATCTATTTTATTAAAACATTCCCTGCAATTGACACTCTATTTTTTTTAGCTTTGTAAAAAGGATACACACAATGTAATAATGTTGATGGAAACATTATCATTTTACCTTCGTAACTTTTATCTATAAAAATTTTGTGACCAGTCATTTGTCCAATAATATTAGTATATAACAATTCAAAACAAGAATTATATTTTTCATTATCTTGATTTCCTTCCTGTTCTGAAAAAGGAATATCAACCCACATAGTGTAACTTAAAAGTCCATCATGAAAATGATTTGAAAGATACTGTCCTGGTTTTTGAACATTATACCAAGGTGTTGTAAATATTAATTCTTGTTTAGATTTACTATATGTTTTTATACTTTTAAAATAATTATATCTTTGATCATACTCTGTTATTTTTTTTCTTAAAAATTCAAAAAGAATTTCTCTTGTTTTTATTAACTCATAATGATCAGCAATTTGATTTGAAGATATGCCAGTTGTATATGGTACTCTATCTTTACTTAAACATTCTTTTTTTATTTTTTTAAAATCTTTGTCATTTATTTTATCTATTAAAACTCCAAAATTATTTAAATTTATCTCTTTCATTATTTTTGTTTTAAATCTACAGGAGGAGGGACATGGAAATAAAAAGTTGTAATTGTGTACCTTCCAAAACCAATTGGCAACTTCGAGTCCATTTTTATTTTTTTTACACCGTGTTTATAATAACAAGGGAAAATAAGTAATCTATTATGTTTACTTTCTACTGTTTGATCTGTTTGTTCAAAATAAAAATCTCCGCCTTTATATTTTTTTGGTTTTTTGTGAAACCAAACTAAAGAAGTAAATTGAAAAGTGTCGGTGTGTGCACCATAGTGATCATCGTTTTCATAATAAGATACTAAAGAGCTGTCTTGATTTGTACCTACAAAATTAATTGCATGTGGAAATGTTTTAAATAATAAATCATGAAACTCTTTTGATTGTTGTTTTTGTAAAAACCTAACAATGTTAGATGAAGTTCTATTGTTATAATTAAAAATGTCCGCAAGATAATACCTATAAGATCTACCAAGTGGTTTACCTTTAACAGAAGCTACAATAGTTTCTTCAGCTCTTAAAGAATTATCTCTGCCCCTACTTGTTAAAAATTCTAACTCTTTCCAAATAGCTTTTTCTTCAAATTTATTATACCAATTATCTACAATTAAATATGGAAAAGGTTTTCCAACATTACAGAATTTTGGTTTCCACTTAGATGAATGTGATAACGGCAACTACTCTCCTCCCTTCTTTAGGAAATCCAGCTGAGTGGTAATAGCTACCATCCCAACAAATTCCTTTTCCAAACTCAGGTTTTATTTTTTTAATCTTATCTAAAGGTTTTTTTATTTTTTCTAAAGGTATTGTTGTAAACTGTTTTTTACCTGTATACTTTTTATCGTAAATAATTGTGTCACCTTCTACGGTATTTAAATATAACATAAATACTTTATGTTTAAATTCATGATCTACGTGGGGATCACCATTTTTGTAATTAATATTGTTAGTTAAATTTAATACAGCTCTTGTTATTGTTTTTACTTTTAGTTTATGTAGATTTGCAAATCTAAGAAATATGTTTTTAAAAAATTCAAAATGTATTGAGTTAACTTCACCAGTATCTCTTACTAAAAGAGTATGAGAAAAAAACTGAAACTTATCTGTGGTTGCAACTGGTTCGTAATACCAAGGAAAGTTATTACCTAATACCTCAGAATTAATATAATTAATTTCTTCATCTGTTAAAATATTTTTATCTGTAATAAAATTTAATTTTGTTTTAGCCATTTTAATATTCTTTCTTTAATCATGTATCTAGGTCCTAAGTATACATTATCTACGCTTTCTCGTCTAGTGTCATTAGTTCTTTTATAGTAATGATATTTAGCAGCACCTAAAGATAGGGTTGCATCATTAGCAATAGGATCAATAAAAAAATTATACTCAGGATAGTGTTGTTTCATTAAACTGTTTCCTAAAATGTTTAAAGCACAACCACCAGAAAAAACTATATTTTTACATTTTGTTTTTAATTTTATATATTCCATTTTTGTTATAAATATTTTTTCTAAAGCTTGTTGAGCACTCCACGCAATGTTTGCTTGATTTTCAAAAGTATCTTTTTTTAACTCAGGATAATTTTTTAAATTAAAAGTTCTGTTCTGTGTAAAAACATTCATATCAACAGAATCTTTGTGTAAAAAATTAGGTAAATTAGATGGGCCGCCATATGCAGAAAGCCCCATTGTTTTGCCACCTTCTAACCTACCAAAACCTAACCACCATGAAACAGTTCCATACATAATTCCAATACTAATTCCATCTGATATATCTAAATCATAATTAGTTTTTATTTTAGCTGGATCATAAAATTTAAAGTCACGCATGTTGTGCATTACATTTTTGTAAAGAGGTTCTAGTTTAGAATTATATATTGATGTAACTTCTGATCCAACAAAGTCACCTATTCTAACATCTGTACCCCAACCATCTATAACTAAACAGGTTGCATTTTTAAAATTAGACAAATACAGAGCTGATGCTGCGTGATATAAATGATGGTTTTCATCATCAAGAATTATTGTATTTACTTTTTTTACCTTTTGTAAAACTTTATCTATTTTCCATTGATCATAAAAATTTATTAAAATTAAATCATCTATTTTATTTGGAAGTAATTCTAATAATTTATCATCAAGAGTAGAAGAATGTTTTTTTCTATTAAGCCTTTCTTCTTGTACAAAAGTATTTATTTTGTAATCATCTAGTATACACATAGATGCATCATGACCTGCTAAAGTTATAGCTACAGTTTTTCGCATAAAAGTTTTTCTTCCGGAAAATATAAATAATTAATTGTGCTTTTTTTAAATGTTTCTAGTGCATCTTCTGGTGTCTCAACTAAAGCATCGCCAGCTAAATTAAGAGATGTGTTTAATAACATGGGTACATTAGTTTTTTTATAGAAACTTTCTATTATTTTATAATAATTTTTATTTTGTTTTTTAGTTACAGTTTGTATTCTACACGAACCATCTTGATGTATTACTGCAGGAATTAAATGTTTATTACCAATGCACTTAAAAGAAAAAGTCATGTATGGAGATTCTTTCATACCTAACATATCAAACCATTTACTTGCTTCTTGTTGCAGAACACTAGCTGCTAGAGGTCTAAACATTTCACGACCTTTCATTACATTCATAATATTTTTATTGTCTTTATTCATAGGAGACATTAAAAAAGATCTATTACCTAAAGCTCTGGGACCAGCTTCAGATCTTCCTTGATAGATTGCAACAATGTGGTTATCAATCAGTAAGTCTGCTACGTGCTTTGACGCAATACCTTTTAATAGATTCATTTATATGACCATATCTTTCTAAAATGTGTGGTGGACAAAATTTACTATAGTCGTATTCAACACGACTTAATTTATCTTTTCTTATTTTAATTAAATCAGGATACTTTGATAACTCAGCTACTGTTCCAGGTTGGTCTAAGTCTGTAAACCTATGTTCAAAATGTGGTATATCTAAATGTTTATAAATAGCTTTTATTGCCTCTTGCGGTTTTTCACAAAGATCATAATAATGTATAAACTTTAAATCTTTTTGTTGTTTTGCATTTAAATGATTAATACATAAAAGTGTATTTCCTATTCTTCCATCTATGTGCATAAGTCCTTCTACATATTTATCAATGTCTTCTGGCTTATCGTATTTAATCCATGATGCAATTATTTCTTCTAAAGGTCTTATCAAACAAATAAATTTACCTGGAGGTGAAAGACGCATTTGTCTTAATATGTGATAATTATCCGGTGTTCCCCAAGGTCCTTGTTCTAAAAGATATTCAGCTTTTATAGGTTCATAATAAAGATTCCACACTTGTTTTATTATTCTATTTAACGCTTCATGATCAGACAACTCATAAAACATATAATGGTTTCTAATCGTATCTATTCTGTAAACTATTTCAGCTGTAAGAGAATTAGGTGTTACGTAAAAATTTGGATTTTGACCAATAATAGATCTTAAAAGTGTTTGACCACTTCTAAAAAAACCAATGTTATAGTGTATTTTCTTATCTTTCATGTAGATAAGTTATAACAAAAATATTATTTTTGTCTAGCCTTAGTCAGGAAAATATAGATCGCTAGAGTTAGGATCAAAAGCTTTAGTGTTTGTTCCTTTATCTAAGTGATCAGCGTGGGTTTGTATATTTGACAAAACCCATGATGTAGAAGCTTCGTCCCAATCATAGCTTGGTCCATCTTGAGGTGGGTCAATAGGTGGTACCCAACATTTTTTAGTTTCATTGTAGATAAAAGATGGATTGTCTACAGGTTTTTGTTGTCTAAACTGATCTACATCTGCATGATATTTATCTTGTATGTCTGCAAATTTATGTCTGAAATTGTTATTGTATGAAGTTTGAACCCAATTAGCTGATTGATCATTATTTAAATCTTTTAAAAATTGAATACCTAAAGACTCTTGCTCATCACCATTACCGTCTAGAATAACGTCGTTTTTTACAACAACTTTTTCTACAACAATATTGTCTTCATCTAATTTAACGAAGTGTGCCATTACGTTGTTAAACTCCCTGCACCTGTAAATTTTATAACTTTATCAGAACCATCAGTTGTAACTGTTGGAGATCCAGTAGTTTGACCTGTGTATTTAGAACTTGGTACTCTTATAATAACAATACCAGATCCTCCGCTTCCACCTGGTTGACCATTTTGAGGTGCATGAGGTCTTCCTCCGCCGCCACCGCCGCCACCGCCGGTGTTTCCACCTGCACTTGGGCCTGCTGTGTTAGCTCCGTGTAAGCCTCCGCCGCCACCTGGTGCGTAAGCAACTTGTTGACCTTTAACTAAAATATCTGATTGACCACCTGGACCACCTGATCCTCCTTGGCCTGCAGCTCCGCCACCACCGCCTCCTGCAGCTGGTTGGTTTGCATTACCACCATCAAAACCTTGTGCTGGATCTGTAGCTGGTACGTTACCTTGGCCTGGTGATCCTCCAAAAGTAGAATTACCACTTCCAGACGCACCATCAGCACCGCTAAGAGCGTTTCCTCCTCCTGCACCGCCAGCTCCACCTGCTGAATGAAGTGTAAATCCTGCGCCTTGTAGGGTTGATTGTTGGCCTGCATTGTAAGGGTTACCACCATTGGAACCACCACCACCGCCACCAATAGCTACGTTAATAGTTTGACCTGGTGCTGGATATGCATCTTCTAAAGTTCTGAAACCGCCACCACCGGCTCCGCCGCCGCCTGATGCTGGGTTTCCGTAACCGCCTCCGCCGCCACCACCGACGACTAAAAATCTAATTGTTGGGTTTGCTCCCCCAGATCCAAATCCTAAAACTTGATAACCAAAACTTGCCATATTTTACTCTCCTTATGCGTCGTTAGCTGCATCAGTAGTGTAGAATATTTTAACTCCTAGAACTCTTGCTTCTCCAGAAAAAGTATCGCTACCGTCTGCCGCGTCTCTATAAAATTGAAAATAAGTTTGTTCGCCTGCTGCAGGAGAACCTGCAACTGTTATTGCACCACTTTCAGCTGAAACTTGTTGATCTTCTACTGTTCCTATACCAGCATCAGTTACTGTAACTGCTGTTCCATATGCAACATCAATAGTATCACCATCTGCACATGCAACACCTTGTAAACCAAATATACAGTTATCTGTGTTTGTAGAAGAAGGAGACCAATAAACTTGATAACTTACTGTTCCTTCGTTCCATGATTTTGGCATAGCCACTGTAAATTGTGTATATTGTTTTGTACTAGCATCAAAGTCCCACACGTTTAAATCTGGTCTTCCTGCTGTTGTTTCTACTTGAGCCGCATCTGCAGGATTTGTAGTTGGTCCATACATTGCTGCAGCTGGAACCCACATAGTTTCTTTTCCTGCAATTTTTAAAGCTGAACCGTTTCCTTGTAAAGTACCTGTTCCTTTTGGAACAAGATTAAGACTTACGTTAGTTTCACCAGAAGCTGTAATTGTGGGTGCATTACCTGTAGCAGCATTTGCTAATGTAATTTCATTAACAGCTGAACCTGTTGCAGTAAGATTAATTAATTCATTTCCACCTGTATCTAAAATTGCAGTTCCAATTTTAGGTGAAGTTAAAGTTTTGTTTGTTAAAGTTTGTGTTCCATCAAGAGTTACATCACCAAAACTTAATGTATAAATGTCTGGGTTAGTTCCATCATTTGCTGTAGCAAATACAAGTTGATCACCTTTATCTGTTGCAGAAAAAGTAAATGTGTCTCCTGATCCAGAAGTATATTTAAATTGTACTGTGTAAGCACCTGATGTTGAATTTCTTA
>Ga0098048_1000922_pt1 | contig 13400 bp, 9 predicted proteins | sample 13_taG_FD_75052 | JGI IMG/M metagenome (GOLD analysis project Ga0098048, IMG submission 75052) | Marine viral communities from the Subarctic Pacific Ocean - 13_ETSP_OMZ_AT15268 metaG | ecosystem: Environmental > Aquatic > Marine > Oceanic | place: Pacific Ocean | collected 2015-01-16 | reverse complement strand
AAATTTTACAATCTCAAGTGCAGCATCAGACGAAAACGGCTACGGAACTTTTGAATACGCACCACCTAGTGGCTACTATGCAATTTGCACTAAAAACTTAGCGGAGTTCGGATAATGGCTTATACAACAATAGACGACCCATCAGCATTTTTTCAGACTCTTTTATATACAGGTAATGGTTCTAATCCAAGAAACTTAACCAATGATGGTAATAGTGATTTACAGCCTGATTGGTTGTGGGGTAAAAACAGGGATGGTGCAAGTAATCATCATGTACAAATTTCAAATTTAAGTTTTGATGCTCCAACTTATAGCACCCAAGTAGCCACTAACAGTAGTGCTAATGCAAATACACCAGCAACAACTTATGGGTATTGTTCAGGAGCTTTAACAAATGGATTCACTGCTGCTGCTGGTGGTACTAATGGTGATGTTTGGAATTCAGATGGTGACCAATTTACCTGTTGGCAATGGAAATGTAATGGTGGAAGTGTTTCAAATAATACAGATGGTAATATTACAACATCAGTACAGACTAATTTAACAGCAGGTATTAGTATAGGTACTTATGAAGGAACTAGTGCTAATGGTAAAACAATAGGACACGGACTCGGAGCGATACCAGAATTTTTTATGATAAAAGGTTACTCAGGTTCAGGTACAAAATATTGGGTAATAGGAGCACCAAAACATCCTAGTTTTTTAAATAATGCTAGTAAGCATCTATTTTTAGATACTGATATGGCAGTAGCTAATAACACTACTATGTGGGGTAATGTTGCTTTTACTAGCACCACAGCACCTTTAAACAGTCACCAAGCTATAAATCATTCTAATTCTAACTACATGTTTTTTGCTTTTAAAAGCATACAAGGCTACAGTAAAATTGGAGACTATGTAGGTAATGGAGATGTAAATGGTCCGTTTGTTTATACAGGCTTTAAACCTGCTTTTATAATGATTAAAAATACAAGTGCTGTTGAATCTTGGGTAATGTTTGATAGTAAAAGAAGCCCATCTAATATAGCAGATAAGAAACTTTCACCTAATACAATTGATGCTGAAAACAATAATTCAGGTATTGGTGGTGCTGGTTATAATGATATAGATATTCTTTCTAATGGGTTTAAAATAAGAAAAAATAACGCAGCTACAAATGGAAGTGGCAACAGCTTTCTTTACATGGCATTTGCAGAAAATCCATTCGTAACATCAACAGGAATCCCAACAACAGCGAGGTAATTATGTGGGCTTTAGTAGAATCAAATAACGTAACAAAGGTCTATACAAGACCTAAAGCGATAACCATAGGTGATGTAAATTATCCTAGTAATATCTTTATGCTTTGGAGTTCTTCAGAGCTAGAAGCTATAGGAATTTATGAAATAGTTATAGACGACTCAAACTTTAAAAACAAAGAGTATTACATAAATACAGACCAGTCTTTTGCTTTTGCAGACGGTCCAGTCACTGCAACCTATGGTACAGCTACAGCTTTACCTTTAGATGATATACTCTTTACAGCTCAAAACGAGACCGATGGTCTTGGTACTGAGGGTGATGTAAAACAAGTAGGTATCCGTCAGGGTCATATAGATAGGATAAACGCACAAGCCGGTGGTATCTTACAATCTACAGACTGGATGGTCGTTAGAGCTGCAGAAGGTGGTACAGCAGTGCCTAGTTCTATTACAACTAAAAGAGCTGCAGTCAGAACCAAAGCTAACGCTATGTGTACAGCTATAGACAACGCTGCAAACGTAGATGCTTTAGCAGCTTTGTATGTGTATTCAAATACTGGTACAGAATCAGACCCAGTATACACAAGACCTCTTGGCGAACTACCAACTGTAGACTAACATGGAAATGGTATCACCTTACATTGTTTGGAATGTTCTCATAACTTTGATACTTGCTCCAATCTGGTTTCAGATTAGACAAAATGCATCAGAGCTTAAAAGACAAGACATACTCATTAATAAAACACGTGAAGAGATTGCGAAAGAGTATGTCACAAAACTAGAACTAAAAGATGATTTTAATCTCTTAATGGAAAGAATGGAAAAGTTACATGAAAAGGTTGATAAGCTTTTTGAGGTAAAGTAAAATAGGGTATAATTATGGCAAGAAATAAAAGAACAAAATTTAAAGCTTATAGAAAAGACATGAGCAAAGGCGGTAGAGTTAGTTATGCTGCAGGTGATGCAGTTTTAAAAGCTAAAAACAAAGTAGAAAACACATTTAACGAAGCTAGAAAACAAAAAATAGCTGCTAAAGACACCCCTTTAAAAAGAGCTATAAAAAATAAACCAAGTAGTAGTCGTGGTGAGCAAGAGTATAACCAAGTTAGAAATATAAAGACTCCTGCACCTAGAGGTGGTGAGCCCGTCTTACCCGTACAACAAAACGGTGATGCTCCTATGCCTACAGTTCCAGGAGGAGTTCCTCCGGTTACACCAGCACCTACACCATCCCCTACACCGGCCCCTACACCGGCCCCTACACCGGCCCCTACACCTGCACCGACTCCTGCACCTAGAGATGTTCCAGAAATAGACACTCCTATTAGTGAATCTCCATCAGGTACTATAAGTCCTGCTGCACGAGAAAGAGAATTTAGAGTTGATGAGTCTGCTAAACGTCAAGAAGATATAGCTACAGGTAAACTTGGTATAGAAGAATTAGGTTTAAAAGCAGAAGCTGCTACAGCTACTGTAAGTGCTGATGAAATTATTGACAAAGAAGACCCTAAATTTAAAATAGACCCGACAGGAATACCATTAGATTCAGCAGAATATCAAGCTAGAGCTGGTACAGACGAACAAGTTAGACAAGGAGTAAGAGCTCCCGATGTTGGAGCACCACAACCTATTACAACTTCAAAAATTGAAGATGTTGCTCAGATTGATAAATCTCCAGACTTAGAAGCTGCTCAAGGTCAAGTATCAGATGAAGCTATAGCTCAAGCTGCTCAAGTAGATAGGATTACTCCTATTGAAGGTGCAGAAGTAGAAATTATACCGGGTGCATTAACTGAAAGAGTTGTAGGTGTTTTAAGTCCCGAAGCTAAAGCAACTGCTGCAGAAAATGTTGGTTCTTCTTTAGCAAGAGTTACAAGAGCTAAAAAACAATTAACTAATGCAGGTTTAAGTGAAGAAGATATAACAGAGCTTGGTAATGACCCCGAAGCTTTAGAAGCTAGGTTAATGGAGTTTAGTGAAACTCAAAGAGGAATTATTGAAGGGCTTCCAGAAGAAGCATTAGTTTCTAATCAGTTAGATACATTAATTAATGGTATTGAAGAAGGTGAGATTCCTACATGGGCTAGACCTGCTGTAGCTAGTGTTGAAGCTATGTTAGCTCAACGTGGTATGTCTGCATCTACTGTAGGTAGAGATGCTTTGTTCAATGCTATCATAACATCAGCTATGCCTTTAGCTCAAGCAAATGCTCAAGCTATACAAGCTAGTGTAGGACAACAAAAATCTATTGAAGCTCAAGAAGCAGAAGCAAACGCTGCAAGAGCTCAACAAACAGGATTACAAAACGCACAAACAGTATTTCAAATGGACATGGCTCAGTTTAATGCTGACCAACAAACAGCACTATCTAACAGTAAATTTTTACAAACTGTAGGAATAACAGAAGCAAACTTTGACCAACAATCTACAGTTCAAAATGCTTTACTTATGTCTCAAGCTAATTTAGCAGAAGCAGATTTTTATCAGAAATCTCAGATACAAAATGCTCAAGCATTCCTACAAATGGATATGGCTAACTTAAATGCAAAACAACAAACAAATGTTTTACGAGCTCAACAAGAACAACAAGTACTGTTGAGTAATCAAGCAGCAGATAACGCTGCAAAACAATTTAATGCTGCTAGTGAAAATCAAACACAACAGTTCATGACAAATTTAAATACTCAAGTTAAATTAAACAATGCTCAACGTAACGATGCTATGCAACAGTTTAATGCTGTACAAGCAAACCAAGCAGAAGCTAGAAGAGCTCAACGAGAAACAGATGTAAATAAATTTAATGCACAATTAGCAGCTAGTGTAGACCAATACAACTCACAACAAACTTTTGCGAGAGAACAGTTTAATGCTCAAAATTCTTTAGTTATTGAACAAAGTAATGTTCAATGGAGAAGAGGTATTACTAAAGCTAATACTGCAGCCCAACAACAAATTAATATGCTTAATGCTCAACAAGCTTATGGTATTACAACTCAAGCACAAGCTGCTTTATGGCAAGAAGTACGTGATGAGTTTGATTATATTTGGAAGTCTGCAGAAAATGCAGCTAACAGAGAAACTAATATAGCTGTAGCAGGTATGCAAGGTGAAAATTCAGCTTTAAAAGGTCCAACCTATATGACTAGACTAGAAGACTTTTTAAAATTATTTGACCCAACAGGTTAAAGGAGAAACTATGTTTAAGAAATTTATAAAAAAAGCATTTAAAGGAATTAAGAAAGTACTTAAAAATCCAGGTAGAGCTTTAAAGAAAGGATTGGGTAAGATTGGTAAAGCTTTTGGTAAGCTTGGTCCAATAGGTACACTTGCTCTTACTCTTATGATGCCAGGGCTTGGAGCTGCTTGGTCAACATTTGGTACGTGGGCTCAAGGACTCAGTGGTCCTTTAGGAGCTGTCATGAATGGTATTCGTGTTGCAGGTAATGCTGTTGGAAGTGTGTATGGAAAAGTTACAGACTTAGTAAGTGGTACTTTAAATAAAGTAACTGGAGGTTCTTTTGCAAGACCAGGAGCTAAAGGATATATAGAGGGAGCATCAGATAAACTATCAAACTTTGTAGGAAGAAAGCTAGACGACTTTAGAATGAAAGTAGGATTACCTACAGCAAACATTACTCCCGATACTGCTATGGCAGATGCTACAAAACTTGGTGAAGACTTACAAACAAAAGGATATACTGATAGTGGAGTTCCTAAAACTGTTGAAGCTAACGTTGCTTTAAAAACTGACTCTTCATTATTAAGACCGTCTACTACAGCGATTACAACTCCTGACCCATTAAAAGCTAAAGACTTAAATGTATCTTTTGAAAATATTGATATACCTAAACCTAATCTTGATTTAGTTAAATCACAAGGACAGACTGTAGATGTTATTACTGGTTTTGATAAGAAAGTATCTTATATTGGAGACAATGACCTTGAGTTAGTTGAATTAACTCCTCAAACTACAACTGTTGCTAAAGGAACTTTAACAAACGACCAAATATACCAAAACAAAAGGTTAATGAATTATCAAAGAAATTTACAAAGAGTTAATAAAGGCTATATGGATATGGTTGCAGATAACCCTGCAGCTACACAGTTTGATGTATTACAAAAAGAAGCAATGCAGTTAGGTAAATTTGCAGGTGGAGCAGCAGGAGTACAAGGAGCTACTTCAGATGTTCCTGAGGGTAGAGGAGTTTCACAACCGATACAAGTAACTCCATTATCTACAGACGTTACTACATCTAATGATTATGAAAAAGCTTATGGAAATCAATTTGCTCAAGCAGGTTATATGGGTCCTCAAAATATGCAAGGCTTTGCAGATGCTGGTTTTTATGGTGGAGACCCGTTTAGTTTTGGTCAAGCTTTAAGAGCTAACTCTGTACCAATTCCACAATCAACTATTAGGATGGGAGTTTAAGATATGCAAGAACAATTTATGAATCAAGCAACTGCTGATAAGTTAATTAACTACACTGGCCCTGTTCCTGGACAAAGTTTAACAAATAGTCCAGACCAAAAGTATCCTTGGGAATCACCGCCACAGCTTACAAACAGACGTGAAGCAGAACTTTATATCTTAGAAGAACTAACAGATAAAGAAAAGTTTATTGCTTTAACAGATGCTATTTCTGATGGTCTTCCTATTGATGTTTTGACTAGAACTTATTTATTAAGTGGTTATAGTCGTGGGTTATGGGATGTTGATTTAATGATGTTACTCGTTGAGTCTGTTGGTTTTATTATTATGGCACTCGCAGAAAAAGTAGGACTTCGTTATGAACTCTATGCAGGAGACGATGAAGAAGATGCTGCTGAAGATGTAAATCAAGATTCAAAATTAGAAGAAGCATCCGACTTAGTTAGAGATGGAATTAAAAAGATTTCTTTAAAGAGTTTAAAACTTCCAACAGGTGAAACACAAGAAATACAACAAAAGATAGAAGAAATTCCAGAAGAAACAGTACAAGAAGTAAAGGGTTTATTAGACAGACCCGAACCAACAGAAAGAACAAGTTTATTAGGTAAATAATTATGGCAAGTCAATACACAAAAGATATAACAAAATCTAAAGTTTACAAACAAGCAACAGGACAAGATACAAAACTTATTGATGAAGTTATTCAAGGTCTTGGGGTTGTTAAAAAGTTTGGACAATCTAAAATTGCTGATAACATAACAAGATTACAAGAAGAAAAAGTTTTTGATGCTCAAAATAAAAAGAATCAACTAATGCAACTTAATAAGTTTGGTGATTTAGAAACAGATTTGCAAGATAACTATGGTGGAGACTTAGAAGCTTTTTCTAGGGCTAAAGCGAAAGAACTACTAGACCAAAGAGCCTTAATAAATTTTCCTGTTGGTGATACTGAAAAATCCAAACTTAATATTACACACCCAGACGAAGCTTATGGTCAAACTTTACTAGATGCTTCTCGTGTATATAAAGAAAACTTTAAAGGTTTAAGAGAAAAACTTAATGAAGCTGGAATACCTTACACAGCAGATGCTGAAAAACAAGGTGCGTTTATTGATGAAGCTTATCAAAATATATTTAATAATGTAAGTCGAGCTAATAATTTTAATGTTTTAAAAGGCATGGGGAGTTTGTTTAGAGGACAAGGATTAAATTATGCAAGTGCTGAAGACTTAAAGAAAAGTTATAATGAAAATATTTCTAAATCAAAACTTTCAGATATTGAAGATTTAAACAATCAATTTAAAGCTATTTATCATTTTGATTCTAATTTAGCTGATAGAATTTCTAAAGTTGTTGACAAAGCAGACGTAAGAAAAGATGTTAAAACAACCTTTGGAGAAAGAAAACAACGAACTATAGTTGATAATAAAGGACAAGAAAGAATACAAAATTATGTTATTATGAGAACCGAATATATTGATAAAGAAGGAAATCCTCAAATAAATGTAGTTGAAAAAGACTTAGGAAAGGACCCCTTTAAAGCAAAACTAAGTGATGTACCAACTGAAATGTTGTATGCGGGATTTTTAAAAAACATTGAAGTAAATGGCAGAAATGCTTTAGATGAATATCAAGCTTTATTATCAGATGGTTATACTCCACGTTATGCTTATGAAGCATTAGACCCAGAATTTAAAAAGAGTTATTCAGAAATTGAATTTGATAATTTTTATAAATCAAATCAAGAAACAATTTTAGATGCTTATCAAAAATATCAAGAAGATTACTATATGACTCCATCACCTACGGGTGGTTTTGTAATGAAACAAGATGTCTCAAATTACTTTGCTGGTAAAGGTCCAAAACCAAACTATGTATATGCTAATGCAAGAGACTTTGCAGCTAGTTTAATTGATGTTAAAACTGCAATTAATAAAGAAAATATTATTGGAGGAACTGTTGCAGTTCTTGACTACGGACTTTCAAGTGGTGCTGATTGGCAAGAATACATGAATAGTTTCCAAGGTAGAAAAGATATACTAGATTTAAAAGATGGTGTAGTTTCTAATGAAGCATTTGTTGAAGAATTAAAAGATGAGTTTAAAAGAGGAGATAGAACTCGGGTAGATAATTTTGGTAACTATTTTCCTACAACAGGAATTACAGGATTAAACACACAACAATTACAAGAAATGGGACTTGGTAGTACTTTTAAAGACACACAACAATTAGGCTACAATGTCAATCGTGATACTCTTGTTATGAGAAATTATGGACAAGGATTACCAACAGAAACTCCACCACCAGCAGAAGAAACAACAATTGGTGATACAGCTCAAGCTGTTTTTGACTTTGCTAAAGATTTTGTAATAGGTGAAGAGCTTTCTTTGGACGATGCTTTGTGGCTTGTTCCAGGTGCAGGTATAGCTGTTAATTTAGGACGAAGAGTTATTACAAAAGGATTTACTACAATTGCACCAAGAATTTTAAAATCTAAAGATACTCAAAAAGCTATTAGTGAATTAAATAAAATTCAAAACAAAACTATACAAGTTAGAAAAACAACAAAACGTAAAGCTAAGTCTGGACCCAATAAAGGTAAAATGATTGAGGTTCCAGTAAAAGGTCAAGGTCCAAAAAACTTTAAAACTGTTCCTAGCGGTAATCCACAATATTTTAATTTTAGAACAAAAGGTCAATTTGATACATGGTTTGAAGGTTTAGACCCTCTTAAAAAAGCACTTGTTAAATCTATGAAAACAGTAGACAACAAAGGTGTTGTTTCTTATAGTAAAAATGTAGATATTAAATCTTTTAGTAAAGAATTAGGTAATATAAAAGGTAGTAAAGTACAACTTAAAATGCCAGGTGGTGGCTTAACTTATACAATTGGTACAGGCGGAGCAGTTGTTAAAAGCGGAGCAGAGTTTAGCACAATGGAAGATGAGGAATAATTTGTGGCAATAAAAGCTATTAGTTTACCTGATAATGTTAATAATTATCAAACAATAACCCCTACACCAAACCAAGGACAAGGCATAAAAGCAATTAGCCTTGACGGGTCTAGTAGTGGTTTTGGTGGTAAAGCAATAAGCAAACAAGATGCACTTCGTTATGCTATGAAAATGGGTATGACAGATTCATCTCGTGGACTCCAACAAATGTATGCAAAGCTTACAAAAAAATCTAGTCTTTTAGATACCTTAAAACAAAAAGATGAAAAACTAAGAGCTATCTTTGAAAATCCTGAGTATGGTGATAAAGCTTTTCAATCTTATTTAGGTTCAGCAATTGCATTAGACCCTGTAGGTTGGATACCTTTAGCAGGTTGGATGAAAAAATCTAAATCTTTAGCAGATGCAACAAAGTATGGAGCAGGTTTAGGAGGAGCTTATGGGGCTACTTCTTATGTTGGTGAAGGAGAAAGTAGACTTTTAAATGCTGCAGCAGGTGCTACTGGTGGAGGTGTACTAGGATTAGGAGGTGCAGCAGTTGCAAGAAGTATTACTAAAGCTTTAGGAAAAGAGCCCATAATTCCATCCTCGTCTGATATTCAAAAAAGAAACATTGAAGACAGAGCATTACTAACACAAGAAGGTAAAGCATTAACTCCCGAAGAAATAGATGAAGTAGTTAGTAAAGCTGTTACTGACCAACAAGCACAAAAACCAGACGTTATGGGAGAAAGTGTAAAAACATTTTATACAAACGTAGCAGGTGATAAACTTTGGGATGTAGCTGTGCAAAATTGGGGTTCTGGAATTGTAGGTGTTGCAGCCGGTGTAGGTGGATACAATGCATTTAATGACCCCGAATCTACTGAAGCTCAAAAAATTATAGCAGGAGTATTGTTTTCTCTTGGTGGAGTAGGTGCAACTAAAGCACTATCAAAAATATCTTTTAATTCTGGAACTCTAGGCGATATTATGTCAAGAGGAATTGTAGATAATTATGGATTACCTCAACGTTACACAGATGTTGTTAAAGCTAGTACAGGGGAAGTAAATAAACTAGCTACTCAGTTTGCTGAGATAGTTGAAGAAACTCAAACTTTAACAATGGAACAAAGAAAACTTTTGAATGGTATGATAACTGGAGAAATAGATGAGATTCCAGAGCTTGTAGGTTTCTCTGTTAAAGCTCGTAATGTAATTAAAAAAGCAGGTCAAGAAATGGTTGATGCTGGATTACTAAGCCAAGAAGTATTTAATAAAAATATTGATACTTATTTAAAAAGAACTTATGAAAAATATTTAAACAAACAAATAAGTAAAGAAGGCTATCAAGCAGCTCGTCAACTTAAATTAATAGGAGATGAGCTTAGAGCAAGAGGAAGTAAGAATACAAAAAAACTTACAATTGCAGCATATAATAGAAGTTTAAACCCTACTAGTAAAACTTTTAATAACTATGATGAATATACTCCGGTTCCTTTAACTTCAATTGTTAGTAAGGTTAGGTATGAAAAAATACAAAACAAAATATCTAAACAAAAACGAGAAAATATTAATAACTATAAAGTTACGGAAGAAGTAAAAGACATCCGAGATTGGAAAGTAGTTGACGATGATGGTACTTCATTAAAATTAGAAAGTACAAAAGAACTTAATTTAAGACGAGACTACACCAAAGCAGAACGTGTTGCTATGGGTGAGATTGAAGATGCTTCTTTTAATATTGCTGAGACAGGTCGACTAATGACCAACGATTTAACAACGTTTAAAATCTACGAGAACATAGCTAAAGACGATACTCTTTCTTTAAGTAAGTTAGCTTTTGACGATAAAATATCTAAAGGTTTAATTCAAGCTGATGATTGGGTTCAAGTACCTTCAGATGTTTTAAATCAAACTTTAAAAGTTAAAGGAAAACCTATTAAAAAATACGGTCAATTAACAGGTCAATATGTACCAAAAGAAATATTTAATGATTTAACAAGAATACAAAACTTAAAACAAAATAGTGATGGTGTACTCAACGGATATCTTAGAGTTAATAGACTTTGGAAAAAAACAAAGACTGCATGGAATCCAGTTGTGCACGTTAATAATACTGTATCTAATATTATTCTTTATGATTTAGCAGATGCTAACTATAAATTTATGGGTAGAGGTTTTTCAGAACTACAAAAAGGTTTACGAAAAGATAAAGATGCAACGTTTTTTAAATTAGCAGATGAATATGGTGTTTTTAATTCTGACATGCTAACACAAGAATTAAGAAAACAAAGCTCAGAAATTGGAGATGATATTCTTAGAAAACTTTCAGATGAAACAGCACCTGAGATTATTAATGCTCAACAATATTCTTTAGGAGTTTTTGAAAAACTAGGTAAAAAAGGCTACAACATGACAGTTGGTAAGCTTGAAAATTTTTATCAGCTTGAAGACCAAGCATTTAGAATGGGTTTGTTTATGGACAGACTTGCTAAAGGTATGAGTCCCGCAGAAGCTGCAGCAGATGCTAAGAAGTGGTTTATTGATTATGATATTAATGCTCCATTTATAAATGCAGCTAGAAGATTCCCAACACCTTTTCTTTCTTATACATACAGAGTTGTTCCTTTGTTAGCAGAAGCAGCAGTTAGGAGACCTTGGAAGTTTGCTAAGTGGTCACTTGGAGCACACTTGTTAAATGAAGCAGGTAATACATTTGGTCCTGGTAATGAACAAAAAGAAAGAGCTTTAATGCGTGAGGAAATGCAACAAAAACTTTTTGGTATGCCGTTTTTACCATCAACTACAGTTAAACTTCCTTTTGCTTCAGAACGAAAAAGTTCTACAGGAGAGTCTATTCCTTTGTATATAGATTTAAAAAGATTTATACCAGGTGGTGATGTATTTACTGTTGGTGAAAAAGGTATTGGTATACCTATTCCCCTTACAGATAATAGGTCTATAAAACTTCCAACAACTTTAACACCTAGCTTTGGTGCTCTTGGTGAAATTATGATACCTATTATGACAGGGGTTGACCCTTTTACATTACAAAAGATTGAGGGTCTAGGATTAGGTAATGATGATGCAGTTAAATTACAACACATAGCTAGTCGTCTAACTCCGAACATACCAAGTACAGCTTTTTCAGTTCCACTGTTTAAAGCATTTCAAAAACCAGGAGCAGAGCCGATAGACGTTACTAGATACGACCCCTTCGGTGAAACATTTGGTTCTAAGAAAATTGTTCAAGCTTTTAGGAGAGCAAAAGAAGGAACAGAAACTCAGTATGGTACAAACTATACACCCTTTGAAGCTATTATGAGTGTGTTTGGTTTTAAACTACAGCCAACTGAAATATCTAAATTGTTAGGTATTAAAGGTGCAGAGTTTAGAAGATTTTATGCAACAACTAAAAAATCTGTAAGAAAAATATCTAGAGATTTATCTCAAGGAACTATTAGTCAAGAAAAAGCAGAAGAAGAACTAGATGAACTTTACAGAAACTTAGAACGAGAAGCTCTTAGGTTTCAAGATATAGCACAAGTAAGACAACAAAATGTTAGAGGTGGTTACATCGTTCCTCAAGTTAAAGACGACCCTAAGACTAGGATTAATCCGTTGACGGGTGAACCTTACGAAGAAGAAGAAGAAACTAGAACACCCCGTCAAGGCTTTATAGTTGGTGGTATGGCTCAAAGTGAAATGACTGGGACTACTCCTTTAGAGAATGAACTGTATGCACTACAACAACAATCAGAAGTAGGTCTCCCGCAAGAAGATGAATACGGTGGTATTGAAAAGAAAAAACGAGGAGTTAAACGTTTAGGTTTTGTAGAAGGTGGAGATGAAAGATATCAAGCATATTTAGCTTTACTAAAACAAAGAGAAGGAGTTAAATTAAATGAACAAGGACAACACATTGTTTATCAAAACAGAATGGATAAACCTGGTGTATTAACTGCCGGTCATGGTCACAAATTAGTTGAAAAAGAACTTGCTCAGTACAGAGAAGGAGATGTTGTACCTGAACAATTAGTTAATCAGTGGTTTGTAAACGATACAAGAAAAGCATATCAAGCAGCCCAAAAACAAATAAAAGATTTAAATATCGAAGATAAAAACTTTTTACCCGTATTAGGTTCAGTAAATTATCAGCTTGGTACAAATTGGACACAAAAATTTCCTTTAGCTTATAAAGCTTTACAAGAAAGAAACTACAAAGAAGCTGCAAGACAAGTACAATTAAATTCAGCAGGAGACGGAGACTCTAAATGGATGAGACAATCTCCCGCTAGAGTAGAAGATTTTGTAGTAGCACTTTCAAGTTTAAAATAATAATGCTTTTATACACAGAAAAACAACTAGACACAGCATATCGTATAGACTGTAAAGCCCGTACAAGATGTAAAGAACCTTGGTTAAAACGTGAGGACTTCCGGCCCTTATACGAGGACTTAATAGAATCTTATATGATTGCATACAATGAGGATAATATTTTAGGAGCTGATGTTCCCGAGTATTTATTAGACTCAGTCAACGATTTACTTGAATCAACTTTAACAATAGATAAATAATATGTTCCCATTTGAAATTATAACTATGCTAGGTTCTACACTTCTCAGTAGTGTATTAAGCCTATGGTCTCAGCGTATGAAGGCTAAACAAGATGAACAGAAGATGTTGATTACTCGTGGAGAGTTTCAACTCAAAGCTGTAGAGTCTGCACGTAACGTACAAGATAAAGGATTCCAATGGACAAGACGTATCATTGCGTTATCATCTATCTTT
>Ga0098048_1000919_pt1 | contig 13421 bp, 19 predicted proteins | sample 13_taG_FD_75052 | JGI IMG/M metagenome (GOLD analysis project Ga0098048, IMG submission 75052) | Marine viral communities from the Subarctic Pacific Ocean - 13_ETSP_OMZ_AT15268 metaG | ecosystem: Environmental > Aquatic > Marine > Oceanic | place: Pacific Ocean | collected 2015-01-16 | reverse complement strand
CGTGATGGAAAACTTGAAGCGTATAATCTCGAAGACGGTACTGCTAATTTCCTCAACATAGGATATCCACATGCTGTTGTGAACATGAGTGATAAGCCTCGTATTGCATTAATGTTTAGTTTGGATGGTACAGATGACATCGCAAGTTTATAATTACACAGATATCGAACTAAAGGATCTTGTAACTAAAATACAAACGCAAGGTCTGGCAATACTTCACGAACAACATTTTACCGAATCACAAATTGTAGAGTTCTTTAAACGTATAGGCGAGTGCGAAGCGCCAGGCTTGTTTATGAATCCTAAAGATTATCCAGAATTATTTTTAGTGTCAGATCGCAAGGACGAACACGGTAACAAGACAGGAATGTTTGGTGGCGGCGAACTTGGGTGGCATTCAAACGGTAATAGCAGACATCTTATTGATAAGATTCTTATTGGACTATACTGCATCAAAGGTGATCCAAATACAACTCTTAGTATATGTAATACAAGCGATCCGTTTTATGACTTGTCAGAAGAGGATCAAGCATACTGGAAAAACATCACAATTAGATTAAAGTTTCAAAACGATACAATGTATCACTTAGACGATGACGATCCAGAACTTGAGTTTATGAGTAAGAACAAAGGTAGTATTAGATCGTTAGTTGGAACACACCCGCATACAGGCAAAGACTACTTCTACTTTCCTTACCACTTTATTATCAAAGCATGGGAAGGCAAAAAGCAAGTTGATCATGAAGAAATAATCGAACGTTTAAAACCTATTATATTTAAAAGCAAATATCAACATCATCACGTATTTCAAGAAGGCGATTTATTGCTAATGGATCAGTTTACAACATTACATAGACGCACACCTGTTATGGGCGATAGGTTACTATGGAGATTAGCAAGTGACTACTCAAACATGGCATAGAATTTTTGATGTTGATTACAATATTGATAAAGTATTAGTTTGGGCAAGAAAACTACAATTAAGTAAGCCAGGCATACCTATGCAAAACAAAACTTCTCTTAATACTGTAGATCTTGGTGAAGACCAGTATTACTGGGAAGGAGAGTTTCCTAAACAAGAGTTTGATATATTCAATGACATTATTTGTTTAGACGGAAAATTTAGAGGAATTGAAACAAGTTGCTCCTTATGGGAGTATCAATCCCATACCAAGTTGTTGCCACACATACACGATACTGAAGAATTAATCGGCGGAGTACTAATTGTTCCGTTAATTGGAAATTTTAAAACAAGTATATATCAAGGAGATAAAGAAATTGATAGTGTTGAATATTCTCCAGGTAAGTTATTTTTTGTAAAAGGAAAAGAATTTTTGCACGGCGGCGAAGCCATAGATGGTTATAGATTAGCTGCATTATTATACATAAAAAAGGGTGTAAACTTGGATGATTATATAATATGAATATTGTAGGTATAAGTTTCAGTCACGCTGAAAATAGTTTACAAACACGGGGATTGTACCTTATGCAAGATATATTGCCTATTAATACAGTGTGTGACATGACTAACTATAATATTCCAATGTGCAGTTCGAATAAAAGTGACGGTGTTGTTCCGCAATCAGTTGACAATTTAATAAGCGTAATGGAAAGTGCTGATGTTTTAATTTTTGCTATAAGCGAAGCAACTGGGCATTATTGTGCTGGATTTAAAAATGTAATGGACTGGTTAGTAGTAAAGGCAAAATTTAATGCACGTCTTGGAACTGATTATGCTATTACAGATACGCCTATTTTTGTAGTAACATTCACTCCTGCTAAGAATGAAAATGTTGGAAATAGACATTTTGCAATGACTGTAGATCTACTGGAAAAGCTGGGAGCAAAGGTACAAAAGACGTCTGTAATACCAGATTCTTGGAAAACTGTAGTTCCGGGGCATTCCGCCGCAGTAAAACCAGTCTGTCGTGTGATTAGTGATTTTCTAAAGTTATATACGCCGAATAGTATAACGACACGTAAAAAAGATGACACTGATAGTTTACATTGGTTAACCAACTACAACGAATGGGATATGAAATGGAAGTCAATAGATTAAACGGAATACCGTGGCCGCGATGGCATACTACGCCGCCAAAAGAACTTATCAAGGTTCCGTTGAAAGAAGAATATGCATTGCACACTATGGACTATTTAGATACTCCTGAAGCAAGATGTATTTTTGAAAAACAAGCTCAAATTATAATTGATAATAATATACAGGGTATAGTTGATATAGGTTGTCGCATTGGCATAGTAAACGATATACTACAAGAATTAAATTATAAAAATTATACATATATGGGGTTTGATACTTCAAGTGAGCCTATTACGTTTGCAAATAATAAGTATAAGGATTATAAAAATATAGAATACAGACAGGCAAGCATGTATTCAAAAAAAGATATTACTGTATCTTTTGATGTAGATTGCGTAATATGGAGCGGAGTATTATTATATGCACCTGACACGCATTTAGAGTTATTTGACGATTTGACGTATAATTTTTATAATAGTAAACATGCTATTATTCAAGAACCATGTAGTAATCAAGATTCAAACAAGTTTCTTGACAATATTGAATTAAACACTATTGAAAAAGATTTACATTTATATGAAAACAAATATAATAATTATAAAGAATGTATAGTTAATGCTAATATCTTTTCAGGACGTAGGAAAATAGTACACATATGGAAATAAGAATAATACCTTACATAGTCGACGGCGAAGAAAATAAAAAATTATCTAATAACGATTTAAATATTTGCCGTATTGCTATAGATAATATGAAAACGCAATCAAAAAAAGATAGACTTTTTAATAATTACAATCAATATTTAAAATTAGATACTATGGCTATGTATTGCGTTGCTGTTGATAAAAATAAACCTGTAATGTGTACAGGTGCTCAACATATAAGCAAACACTGTTGTAGACTGTTTAGTCGTTATTATTTGTTTGATGATTATCGAACATCTCATGTTAGTAATTTATACGATAAGGTTGATAATTTTCAAACAGACTTATACATGCAACATGCATTAAAAAACAAGTATAAATTATTCTTTTGGAGTCGAGACAAAGGAACAGGGTTTTTTAAAAAAATTAAAAACGCAAGACCTGATATATTTAAAAATTGGACAGTGTATGATACAATGATAGAATTATTATGGAAGGATAATTTTCAGGGTATTATCTACACAGGTGATATAACGTATATTGACGAGTTAACGGTTAACAAATAACTTTTCAGCAATCCATCCACCTGTGTCCCACTTGTGTAATCTTACTTTGCGAAAGTTGTTGTGATGCTGTCTATGAAATCCTTCGCCAGCAATAAAGAAGTTAAGCCACGGAACATCGGCTCCGCCTTCTACACGGTGCCCAACAGTGTTGAGTAGTCCAAATCCTATTTTAGCAAATACAAATGGCGTTGCGCAAAAAGCAATCCAAAACAATGGACTAATTATAAAGCTCACTACATTTACTATGATTAGTATTTTTAACCAATGCTTATGACAAAATACTAATCTTGGATTAGCATATAAGTCACGTGCATACTTCATTGGTATTTTAGGTATATTCCAAGTAGTAAACAAAACCTTCCAATAGCCTACGTGATTAGCAGCATGTGGATCATGTTCTGTGTCACTGTGAGCATGATGCATTCTATGACTGGCAATCCAACCAATAGGAGTACGAATACATGCTACCATTAGCATTGCTAAGCCAATAGTCTCAAACCATACTGGTACATTAAATTGTTTGTGGCAATAGTATCGATGTAATAGTATACTGGCACCCCAATGACTGATCACTTGGCTCCACAAGATGCCTATAACTAATGCGATTAAAAATTCCATTTGTACTCCTACAAATGTATTTATTTGTATTTAAATTACAATTAAACTAAGTTGACCCAAGCACTATTTTCGTAGCCTTGGAACTTATTAAGTGTGCTATTATAAATCATCATACCGTTTACTGGAGTTAAAGCATCTCTTTGTGCAGTTGTCATGTTACCAAGTAGCATCTCATTAGGGCCACTTATCTTAACATTACCTACAATTTCAAGATCGGCATCAGGCTGTCTTCCAAGACCGTCGAAACCAGAAACACCAGTTTCTCCTTTGATCATAACAGATCCGTCACTCCAAATTTTAACAAATTCTGAATAGTCTGGAGTATCTGGATGTGGGAAGAAGACCAGTTGATCTGCACTTGCACTTTGTGTCCAAGCGTTAGATTGGATATTATTTACTTGACTACCAAAGTTTATTTTAGATACTTCTGTAGCTGAAGCTACTGCACCTGATTCTCTTCTTAACAAGTTAAGAATATTAAAAGTACCGTCTGTAATACCGTATAGCTCTGAAGCAGTTACAATATCAGTTTCAACTGTTCCTCTTATAAGTCCGTCTACACTATCTACAAGTATAGTTGAATCATCTGCAAATACACTACCAGACACATCACCTACTGATGGACCTGTATGTATACCTACAGTATTACCTGATACAGAACCAGTAAAGCTACCCGATAATGTATTTGCAACAATAGAATTAGCATTAATATCTCTTGTAGTTGCATCAGTAAATACTACACTATCTTCACCATATGTACTACCGTATATGTCCATAGTAATTGTATTAGATAGAACATCAATATCGTCAATCCATAATTTATTCCAACGTTTTCCTGATGTACCAAGATCAAGTGATACACCACCAGCTGGAATTAAACTTGTGTTAACAACATTAGTATTAAGTTGATGCAGATATAATGATCTAAATTTCTTTGAATTTGTACCTATATCAATTGCATCGTCAGAAATTGGAGTAATAACAAAATCAGTTGTAGATAAACCAAGTAATGGATCGGCATCTTCCCAAGTTGATAATGAGTTATTCCATATAATAGTATTACCGTTAGCTGGCGCTGCTGCACTTACGTCTGTTAGATCATTTAGTGCTGTTGCGCCACCGCCACCGCCACCACCTGATGGTGCTGCTGCAATCCATTTACTTGTAGCGTTGTCCCAAGTAAGAACATTGCCGTCTGTTTGCCCAAAAATATTAGTATCTATCAAATCGTCTAAAGCAAGATCACCCGGAGCCCAAGTGTTACCTACTGTATTCCATTTTAAAACTTGATTAGCAGTAGCACCGGCTTGTGTAAGAGACGAAGTTGATATTCTGCCAGTGGAAGCATCAATTAATATTGTGCTATCGTCGGCTACTACATCAGCATTTATTGACGGAGCACTAAATGTCCCATCAATATTAATGTTGTTTGTATAGATATTTTTAAAGCGTTTTTGAGCATTACCAAGTGTATACACATTAGTAGTTTTAGGAATAATTGCACTTATTAAGCCATTTGGTTGTACATATAGCTCATTTGTTGTTACTCTACCGCTTATATTGATATTACCATTACCAGTAATATCTTTAGCATTAAGATCTAAGTTTCCACCTAATTGTGGAGTCAAGTCCTCAATAACATTTGCCAGTCCTAAGAATGGATCACCTGTAACTGGATAGCCACCAGCATTAATACCATCACCGATATATAATTTCTTTGTATCAGTAGTATATATAAGTTCTCCCTGCTCGGGAACAATTGTCTGCCTTAGTGCATTGGTACCACGACGAATTTTTAGCGGCATATTTGACTCCTAAAATAATTTCTTACATTGTATTTATCATATTGTCTAAGAAAGTTATTTTCCTTTTTTTAGAAAGAATTTAGTTCTTTTAGTTATATCTTGCTTAACTTTATGCACGTTGAGTCTGAAATCAATATTTTCTATTTGATCATTGTATTCTTCAATCAATGTTTCGATTTCAGTTTCAAGACTGCTTGCGTTGGGAGATTGCATAGATTTTTCTATATCAACCTCCCAAACTTTACCATCTAAAAAGATGATACGCATACTGTGGAGATACGCTAAAGGTACTACTGAAACGTCGACATCTTTGAGTATCTCCGGCCAATGATCAATAACATCTTGAGGTAATTTGTTATTAGGCTTTGGCACTCTCTTCTGTCTTTTTTGTTTTGCGCTTAGTAGGTACAAGTTCTTCTGCTTGTTCTCTTAGAGCTTTTGCTTCTTTGAACAATGCATCTGCTTGCGATCTATATTGCGCCGCTAAATGATCATCTGATAATACTCCATTGTCAACATAATCTTGTGCTGTTGATTCTGATGTATAAACATCTGATGCTGGCTGGGCTTCTTCGGGCTGTTTACCACCGGCTAATTCGTGTATAGTAATACCTTTTTGATTTGCAATGATTTGATTTAACTCTGCTAAGTTAACATTACTTTGCATATCAGGTGTCATTTCAATTAGCTTAGTTGGCATCTTTTGGATTTTGCCAAACTTATGAAAACACTGAAACATATTTCGACCATCGGGCAATGTTGCTCTATTCATAGCATCAGCTAATTCAATTGCTGTTTGTCCAGCATTAGATTCGATTACTTTCATAAATGAATCATGCTCTTCGGCATTTAATGTTTCTGTTAACACTACCAGGCAAGAGTCTGCCTCACCTGGTACTGTTCTATATACTACACCGACCTTCTTTTGATTAGCGGCAACTCTGCCGACGTGTTTTAGTGCGGCCATGTTATTCTCCTGCTGGAGCACCCTCTTCTGGTGCTGCTTCGCCTTGTGCTGAGGCTGCTTGTACTGCAATTAAGAAATTACTTAATCTTGTGTACGTTTTACCGACGGCTTCCATCTCTGTTGGGCGGAATGCGCCACGGGCACTTGCAACATCAATAATTTGTTTTAAACCGTTCAAATCACCAATGCTTAAATCTGTATTTTGCTCACCTTGAGCTTCTTGTGCATTACTTACAAGTTCTTCAGCAACCTCTGGATTTGCTGTTGCTTGTGTTTCAGTAGTTTCTGACATATAGTTTCTCCTTTTATAATAATATATATCTGTCTTTTGGTTAAGTGTATTTCAAAATTGGACAAGCTAATAAAAAATAACTTGCTTCTTTTTGATTTTCAAAACCTATCTTTACAACCGTTTCAATTTTCGATGTACTATCTGATATATTTACACTTTTACAAATAGCATACCTTCCTTTTAGATTAGAAGTGATCCATCGTTCAACTGCATCGATTGTATTATACTTATATTCAATACATAGCGTTTCGAAATATTCTGGTATTATAGGAAGTTTTCTTGTTCCTAATAGTGTATTAGGATTAGGCTGCAATAGATTCTTCATAGTGTGCCGTAACTCCAAATGGACCTTTTATATTACGTTGTTGGTCACCGTGTACTAAGAATACTGTATCGCAATAGTCCGGATCACCCCAGCTATCCCATGCATAGCCGTCTGTGAACATAATGAACTTTTTAGGTTGTATATCGTTTTCTTTCATATACTTCCAGTTAACCATAAAGTCAGTACCGCCGCCGCCTTTAATATCGTATTCGGTTATCATTCTTCCATCGTCTGCACTAAAGTCATCTTCATTGTATACCTCAGTGTCAAAGCACCAAATTTTAATTTTGTAGTCTTTGTATTCATCCATAATACCTTTTACTTCAGAAAGAAAAATTCTTGCTTGAGTGTTCCCAATTGACCCGCTCATATCTAATGCAATACAAATATCGATAGTTTCTTCAAAGTTCATACCTGGAAGAATAGCGCCAGTATGCCAACCTTTACGTGATGGACGTATAAATGTATAATCGTTTTTAATTGTTGACTGAATTTGCTGACGCAAAATTTCACGCCAGTTCATTTTAGGCTCTGTAAGATCTTTAATCATACGTGCAACACCTGCAGGAATATTACCAGCACCTGCTGTCTGTGCTGCCGAAATCATACCTTCTTTAATTTCGTCACGTATTTTTTTAAGTTCTTCTTTAGAATATGAAGGACGTCCGCCTTTACTTTTACTTGAACCTGGGTTGTTACTGTCGCCGTCACCGTCACCGTCACCGTCGTTAGATTCCCAATCAACATGTTCGTCTAATAGTTCACCAAGTTGTTTTAGTTCTTCTTGGTCATACTTTTCAAAGATATCATCGTATACTTCTTCTGATGTCCAACCTTCATATTTAAAGTCTTGAAAGCAATCAATAAATGTTGGCTTAGTACCGATGCGGTCACGTACTAAGGTATTATTTACAATATAGTCTGCGGCAATATTATAAATTTGTGGATCTCTATCGTCTCGACGTGCTAAGTGATCAAACACACAATGCAGAATTTCGTGTGCAATAACAAACTCAACTTCTTTGTTTGACATTGCATTAAAGAACTGTGTATTATAATATAAGTTACGTCCGTCGACAGCGGCAGTAGGACACCAGTCGTCTGCCGCTTTAATAATCAAACGTGTTGCCATATTACCAAAGAAAGGATGGCGAAGTAGTAACCCTACACGAGCAATAATAATACGATCTAATACTTCAACTCGCATTTCTTCTAATGCTTCTGGAGTAATGTCAGGGTCTGGAGCCCAATTCTTTTTACCTTCTAAGTTGTATAGTACATCTGAATTAAAAAAATCTAAAGGCATAACCTTCTCCTTATGCTGATTGCGCCGCAGTAATATACTTACCGTAACGATCATGGAACTCATCAAAACATTCAACCTCGTCTGGGTCAATTGGAAGACTGTATTGTGTAAGTGCAAGTTTGATACCCATAACAACTAACTCTGTATCAAAGTTATCCATTGCAAAACGCAAGAAGTTATTAACCTTTGTATCAAACTTCTTATCGTTTTTATTTACTGCTTCTTTTAGTTCGTAACATAGTGATACAGTCAACGAATACATAGCACTAATTTCTTTGTTTTTTAGCTCATTTACCTTACCATTAAGGATGTCTGTCGGATTAGGCATTTTAGATGCAACTTTACGGTGTGCCATAAACTTAACAGCAAGTCCTTCGCCTACCGATCCACTTACAAGATCTGTTGTAGTTTCTTCATCTTCACCGTCCTCTAACAGTTCTGATACAAATGACCACGAACGAGGCGTTGCAAACGAACGACTTGGACTTTTAGGATCAAAGTCATACAAGTCTTTTTTACTAAATGTTAAGTAACCTACAACATCAGTATTTTGATTGTTGTCTACAGCCCATTCAAACCAATCGTCAAAGTTAACCGCAAGCTCTAAGTGTACAAAGCGATTAGACAACGGCGCTGGCATACGGTATGTAACACCTTTGTCTGACTCGCGGTTACCTGCCGCAACAATTACAACATTGTCTGGCAGTTTGTACGTACCAACCTTACGATTAAGAATAAGTTGATATGCTGCCGCTTGTACTGCAGGCGCCGCAGAGTTCATCTCATCTAAGAACAATACAATGTTATCGTATTTTGCTGCCATTGCTTCATCTGGTAATTCGCTTGGTGCGCCCCACACCATTTTACCTTGTGTTGAATCAAAGTATGGAATACCTTTAATATCTGTAGGTTCCCATAATGACAAACGGATATCAATTAGATGACTTTTAGATAGTGTATTTGTAACCTGTGCTACAATGTCCGACTTACCAATACCTGGAGGTCCCCAAAGAAAGATTGGACGTTTTTTCTTCATAGCACGTAAAATGCTACGCTTTGCTTTGTTAGGTGATACTGTACGAGTTGCAATATTTTCCATTGTATTTGCCCTTTGTTGCTTTTGCTATACTACTAATATAATGCATCTTGAAGCAAAAGTCAATCAGTTTTGGTAAACTTTTTTAAAGTTTTTGTCATACCATATCGGTTAATGTCTCCTGAGAAAAGACTTAGTTCGACTGCTTTCTTTTCGTTCGTAACATATATTCCAGACTGTGTTAAAAAATAAGGACAGTCGATAAACTTATCTAAGAAAATTATTACTTGTGATGTAAGTTTCATTTCTTTAGGAAACGGAACATCGTACATAGTAATATTAAGTTGATGAAGCATATCAAAACCTTCATCAGTAAGACGTAATCCGCCAACTTGTTTATCTCGAGTATTCTTCCACCATAGCTTTAAATGTTGTTCTACAGCTATATCATCTGTACTTTTATCTAAATGTTTGAGGAATACTTTAGTGTATTGTTGTTTCATATTAAAGAAACTTCGTGGCCTTGTGTGAGCTTATGTACTGCAAAGTCTTTACAATTAAACATTTTATTTAATTTTTTAGCAAGATTTATTGCATGACCGGGATTTGAAAAACTAACTTTCTTATATTTTGGTCCAGGATAGTTTGTAACTATGTTCATAGACTTTAAATTAAACGGCTTTCCGAGATAAAACACTGCCCATATAGCTTCTGATTCGAGTACTTGCTCGCTTTTATAAGTTACTTTGTCTATTTTTTCTAATAGAATCGTCGGTTTTGGTCTACTCATATGCGTAATCCTTTTGTAATATACGCATATATTTATCCAAAAAATCAGTAATATACAGTTATATCTAAAACTTTTCGCCTTCTAAAATAACACTTATTACTTCTTCGGTGTTATTATTCTTAGATATTAGTTCTTCGAGATCACCATTTAGTCGTGCTAATAACTCAGCTAAAGTAAAAGTAATAGACTTAGCAGTTTGAATATCAATTCTAATTTCTCGTTGATTACTACTATCAGCAGTTTTTACTTGTTGAATAAATTTTTCAATAGGAAACGTGTTTACTGGATCTTTCATTTCTTAGCTTTCTTATTTGCTAATCCTAACTTGTGCTTCATTTCTAATTCAGATAAAAACGGTCCTTGATAGTTGTAACGTTCAAGTGTAATTAACTTTGGACAGAAACTTTTAACCCAGCCCTTATCAAATCTAATAATATAATATCCTGCACTATATAAACTTGTAGATTTTTTACTTTTTGTAAAAAGAGGCAGTTTTTGTTTTACATTATAAACAGCATTCTTAGGTGCTACATTAGTAGGATAACCGTGTACTTCAAAATCTGATTGTACTTCTGTTACATTTTCATAAAATATAGTATTACCTAACTCTTTCTTAAGAGTCTTTTTATCTTTAAAAAACTTATTAGTTGACGGAGTGCTTAACATATATCGGTCTTCGTCATAGCTTAACGTGCCAATTTTATCATTGCCGCTTTCAACTATCCAGAACTTATTTTTTAGAATTTCTTTTGCTTTGATTGTCATTTAATATACCTTGCTTGTAATGGGGTTGCATAAAGTGCCGCTTGATCTGCAATACGTTGCATATCCCACTTAGCACAAAACTTCATAAGACGCATACCTACTTGTGTTATATCTTTGCTTTCTACTGTCTGAATAACATTATCAATAGTTTCTCTAATATCTGCAGGTTGTGCTGTAAGATCGCATAATGTAACATTACGGGTGTAGTCATCAAGTACACGATGCTCTACTCCTTCATGATCTACCCAACGCTGTAGCATCATGTTATTCCAGTTGTAGCCTTTTGTAGTCTTATCTTCGTATGCTTCAATAAGACCAACTTTGTTCTTAGTACCTTTCTTACGTACACCAGGATACGCACTAAACACGTTATCACTTGTGTCGCCACGCATACATTTTTCAAACAGCATAAAGTCAGGATCGGGCGCCGGCTTCTCTTCTTTAGTTTTCTTATCAATTACAGGCTTGCCTTTGTCGTCAAAGTAACCCTCATGTGTAATAGTAACATTCTGTATACCGTTGTACTGCTTACAATTAGGTGCAATAAGTTGCGCAAAGTCACCGTCAGTACTAAGAATAACATGATTATCATTAGGATGATTCTGTACCCAACCTGCAATAAGATCGTCAGCTTCTAACACAGGATTTTGTAAAACAGTACAGTTAGTCTTCTCTGATACAAAGTTCTTAAATTCGTCAAAGATCTCAAAAAAGACTTTGTCTTCATCTGCTTGTGCAGGAGTCATTGCATCTCGAGTCTCTTTGCGGTTACGTTTGTAAGGCTCATAAAAGTCTTTGCGCCAGCTACGTCCTTCTAAACAAAATACAATATGATCAGCATCAAAGTCGTTCCATGCTTTCTTAACGCCATTAAGCGTAATATGTAGGGCCATACCTACCTTAGTATCAATATCACCACGTACTACATGTCTTGCACGAAAGAATGTGTTGAGTGTATCTACAAGAATATATGTTGCCATTAGTTTGCCTCTGTGTAATTTATAGTATTATTATAGCACCAGATCTGGCTGTTGTCAACCATTATGATACTTCACTTTTACCTTTATCGATAGGTACGACATTAATATATCCTGCACCAGCTTGTGGATCTTGTCCTTCTTCCCCCAGCATTTGTGATACAATAGTTCTAAACCATGCATCAACAATCTGCTCATTAGTTTCGCCTGTGTACCCAGCATCAAGTAATTGCTCGATAAACTCGTTATTCCAGTCGAGCTCAAAGAACCCGTTTCGAATGTTATCAGGATTAACTTGTGTATCTAATACAGCAACCCATGCTTCGCCCTTCTTAGTAGCAAGTTCTTTTTCTGTTTCTAATGCTTCTCTACGAAGATCTTCAGCAGTTTTTACTTTTTCGTCAACTTGCTCTTTTTCTTTCTTTTGACTTAATTTATTCCACCAGTTCATTATAAACCTGCCTTTCTAATTGCATCTTGATCGATAGGCGCCTTCATTGCCTTTTCGTGCTGTGCATTTTTATACTTTCTAAGTTCCCCAGGCATTTCCGAATAAGGATATATGGAGTCTGGGTGTAAATCGCCATCCTTCTGCCATACACGCTTCGGCAACGTCTTTAACATTGAGGGAGTATTCTTCACTGCGGCCGCCCATTGGCATAAGATATACTGGACATTGTACCCCGGCATCTTGGTAAGCACTAACAGCTCTTTTGACTTCGTCAAAGTCGTCATTAGTAGCCACAACAAACTTAAGATAAAGTTCACTGCTGTCAACACGAGTATACTCAAGAGCAACATCAGGCTTGATAGCAGTTTCCCAAGGTTCTCCTGAGACACTAAGTTTTGGGGAACAACTCCAAGTGACTGTAAGTCTGTCGCTGTCGTTGAGATAGTTGTAGAGATCGTCGTGTAAATGTTGTGTAGTATTTGTTTCAAATGTGATGTTCCTTAAATCCTGCATACGTGGATGTTCAAACAGCTCTACGTAAAGCCGTTGCCACGCTAACAACGGTTCACCGCCTGTCATGATCAAGTGTACATCTTGACCATTATCTTGTACCCACTTACCGTTAGGAGTAAGTGAAAGCAAATGCTCAACTACTTCATCTACAGTTGCTTGTTTATTAAAGTGTTTAAACTCTGGATAGATACTTGCGTATGTATCACAACCTGTGTGTATAATAGGCAAGTCTGTAAACTCTTTAGTTGTTTCATGTACACCTGCGTCAAGTAATCCTTGTACTTCAGCATTATGAATAATGCCTGCTTTTTGTTTTACATCACGCATT
>Ga0098048_1000917_pt1 | contig 13423 bp, 9 predicted proteins | sample 13_taG_FD_75052 | JGI IMG/M metagenome (GOLD analysis project Ga0098048, IMG submission 75052) | Marine viral communities from the Subarctic Pacific Ocean - 13_ETSP_OMZ_AT15268 metaG | ecosystem: Environmental > Aquatic > Marine > Oceanic | place: Pacific Ocean | collected 2015-01-16 | reverse complement strand
TCGTAACCGTCAAGAAAATTCTACCGCGACATTCAGTCGTAACAGTCAAGTAAATTTTACACGAACAGTCACTGAAGAATTCACCGGCCTTGGCTTCGCCGCTTTCATAGGCGCCAATAACTATAGCTATACCGCTGCCTTTAGAGGAACATTTACCGGTAATTTTTCCAGAGACTTCACAGGTAATTTCCAGCGAGACTATATAAGAGACTTTACAGGCAATTACGCCAGAGACTATATAAGAGATTTTACAGGTAATTATGCCAGAGACTATCTAAGAGATTTCACGGGCAATTACGCCAGAGACTATCTAAGAGACTTTACAGGCAATTACGCCAGAGACTATCTAAGAGACTTCACAGGAAACTATGCCAGAGACTATCTAAGAGACTTCACAGGAGACTTTGCTGGTAATTTTACCAGAGAACCAACAGCAAATTTCACAGGTGATTTTACCAGAGACTATCTAAGAGACTATCTTGGTACCTTTGCCAGAGACTTTATAAGAACCTATGTTGGTGACTTTACAGGTAATTATACCGGAGCATTTAACCGTGCTGTTCTTGAAGACTATACAGGTAACTTTCTGAGAGATTTTATTGGTGACTTTACGGGTAACTTTATAAGTGCGTCTACACGAACTGTTGGTGAAAACTATACAGGTGATTTTACCAGAGATTATATTGGTGATTTTGCCAGAGACTATTTGAGAGACTTTACAGGAGACTTTCTTAGAGAATATGTCGGTAACTTCGTAAGAGAGTATACAGGAGATTTTGCTGGAACATTCTCTAGAGACTTCTTGGGTAACTTTTTAAGAGACTTTACTGGTAATTTTATTAGAGATTTTGTTGGTAACTTTACAGGTGACTTTACCGTAGCCGCTGACTATACAACAGATTCAACAGTAAATTCAACAGCAGTCTCAACGGCAGACAGCACACTTGATTCGACAGCAAATTTTGAACAAACATATGTAGCAACATCAACTAATAATTTTTTAGCAAGTTTCTCTCAAGATTTCACTAACGATTCTACATCAAACTCTCAACGAGTTATAGAGGGAGCATCTACAGTAGATTCTGTGACAAACTTTACTAACATCAGCTTTACTAATTTTACAGCAGATTCTACGCGGTTTAGAGAGTCGCTATATACTAGTAACTCTACATTAGATTCCACAAACATATTTACAGGAAATTATGTAGGAAACTTCCAGGCAAATGAAATTCAGTCTGGTTCAGAAACAATTGAAACATACACACTATATGTTAGAGTGGCATAACAGGAGTTATAAATGAGTGAACAAGAAGTAAGTATGGAAAAACTTGCAACTTATGAAAAGACATGGTTAGATAATGCATTCTGGGAAACACCTCAAAAGCAACTATTAAATGCAATCTGTGAATACACAGATGAAAAAAATCGTAAAATTCGTAAGGTTTTACAATTACCTAGACTTGATGAAACGGGCGTTGAAAATCCAGTATTCAATCAATGTGTAGAATTTTTGGGTGATGACGCAATCGATGCATCAACAGCAGAACGCCGTAGACGCAAACTAGAAGAAGCCGAAGTCAAGAAGCAAAAAGAAATCGAAAAGCAAAAAGCGAAGAAACTCGAAAAGTTGTTTGAATACAAGTTGGAAACATTTGAGATTGATGAAATCAAAGACTCAAAAAATCGTCAACTAAAATCAAAACTTAGACGAGCCAAATCCATTCCTGAAGTGAATTTATACGCCATGTTAATTATTAAGGATATTGCTGATGCCGAACAACAAGCAGCCGAGTAAAGGTTATCTGTCGGTAGCATCAAAAAATCAAAACTTCTATGTATATGCAATCAATCTGATTGAATCCGTAAAAGATTATTATCCTGACGCTAGGTATTGTCTTGTAACAGACGAAGCATTTCTTGATGGTAGAGAAAGCATCGTCGATGATTTGATTTTAACGTCAGGTGAAGCTATAGGTGCATACAGAGCAAAACTCTGGGGAATGGCAAGAAGTCCGTATGACCAAACAATGTATCTTGATGCTGATATGACATGCGAACACGAAGACATTGAGTTTGTCTTTGATGACCTTCGTGATAGAGACATGGTGTTCCATGAACTATCAAAAGAAAGAGAAAACTATTTCGCTGTTAAATACTTCAATTATGGTGGTAAAAAAGAACATATGAAACTCTGTGGTGGTGTATGTTTATATAATAGTGCAAAGCCAATTGTAAAAGAGTTCATGGAAGACTGGTGGCAATACTACAGCAAACAATATGCTGGTAATTGGATGCCAGAAAGTTTTGACAAAGCAGAGTTTAATAAAAATCTAAAAGTTTTTGACCAAACAACCTTGTGGTGGTTGACCGAGAAATTAGAAAAGTATAAGGACTTGAATATTGGTTATTTTGACGATGACATTCGTTGGAACTACTTCTCTCAATATGCATATGATATGCTTCAATCAAAGTCAGGTAAGCCTCCGGTGATGAGACATTTTTCAGGCTCTCTACCGAAAGACCAGTTAATTGTATGAATTATACAAAGACAATTAATGAAAACCAAGTTATGGCTCCAGTGATAATCAAGAATAAATATGTTCTTGATGCATTGAATAATTTTTTATGGTTCTGGAAAAATCCTACTTTTTTAGACAATGTGAAAACTGTTTGTGAAAAAGAAACACCCGAAAAGTGGACTAACGAAGAACACTTACACGAGATAATGGCTCAAGGTAACACTCACGAAGGTTATCCAGAGGCTTGTAAGTCCAAATCATTGGCGCCTAATCGTCTGGTGGAAGCTATAGGACATGACAGAAGGGCTATTGCTGAGTGTATAGAAAAATTTATTGAATATAACACAGAACTATCTCAAGTATTAGCGGTGAGAAACAATGCTTTAGGTGTCATGTATCCACCAGGTGGATTTATTTCGTGGCATAACAATCATAATGCTCCCGGATACAATCTGATTTTCTCTTATGCCGAAACAAATACAGGTTACTTTGAGTATTATGATAGTGTGACAGAACAAATTGTAAAACTCTATGATACCGCTGGTGAGTGGACTTGTAAAGCTGGATATTTTGCTTCTATGGAAGAACCAATTGAAAAGAAAGTATATCACTCAGCCAGCGCACCAGATGACTATAGAATGACCATATCGTATATTTTTAACAGGAGCGAAATGGGAAATGGTCTTCATGATGAAACAATAGAAGAAATTATGACAGAAATCTAGATTTTACAATTCCAATTCATATAAATAAAAACAAATAGAAATGTATATGGATTTAAGAAATGTCAAACTACGAAGACTTCGTTATTAATCAAGGTGCTGATATTGCGCTTGAAATCCATTGTCTCAATGATAGTGGGTCAGTAAAAGACTTATCGGGTCATAGCGTATCGGCAAGTATGAAAAGAAACTTGAGCGACAGTGCAAACTCACCTGACACGGTTCAATTTAATGGTTTTGTCTCAAATGCTGAAGGCGGAATCCTTACTCTCTCTCTTAACAACCAGCAGACCGATGTGTTAAAACCGCGCGGCAATTACTTTTATGATGTAGAACTTTCTTTTACTGATAGTAGTAGTGGTGACACAATTATCGAAAGAATTCTTGAAGGTCAAATCGAAGTTTCTCCATCCGTAACCAAGTGAGTATTTGAATGTCTGATACAAGAAGAGTTGTAGTTGTTGCTAATTCAAGAACTATAATCAAAAAAGTCAAAATAGGTACTCCTGTTCGTTCCGTATCAATCGGTGGTATCACCTCCGGTGGTATTAGTGATATTGATACAAACAATCCTAGTGCAGGTGATATTCTTGTCTATCAGCCTTCGTCACAAACATATTACACTGCTCAGTTAGTTGGCGGCACAAACATTGATGTTTCATACGACAGCAATGTAAGCAATTCTTTAACTATTAACACAACTCTGGGTGCGCTTTCTGGTTCAATCATTCCAGATAGCAATGAAGTCTATGACCTCGGTAGTTCAGATAAAAAATTCCGTGACTTATATCTTTCGGGTAACACAATCAATCTAGGTGGACTGAAACTTCAAGATGAGGACGGAACGTTTGTTGTTAAAGACTCTAATGACAACATAATCTTTACAGAAGTCTCTCTCTCAACAACGAACGAAAATATTCTATCATTTGACAGTTCATCTGGTATGCTTACTTTCCGTGACTCTGATGTTGCAAGAACAGATATTGACGAGACTTTTCATAAAAATCTTACAGTCGTAAGCGGTCTCACAGCAGATAGCGCAACACTCGGTGGTATTAATTTAAGCGGTAACGACCTGACAACGACAGGTAAACTATATTATGCAAATGTGTTTAGTAACGAAGTTGACCTTCCAAGTGCGTCTACCTATCATGGTATGTTCGCTCATGTTCATGCAACAGGACGCGCATACTTTGCACACAATGGTGCATGGCACAAACTAATTGATAGTGACACGACAGACACTCAACAAGTATACTCGCTTACCTCTAATGATGCTGATATTAGCACACTCAACTTTACCAGTCTTGGCAGCGATGCCGTAACAGCAATTCGAAACGAGTTTGCAGGCGGCACAGGTCTTACATATACAAGTGGCACAGGCACATTTGACATCACAAACACAGGTGTCATTGCAGGAACATATGGGTCTTCGACGCAAGTTCCTCAACTAACAATCAATGCTCAAGGTCAGGTTGATAGTGCCGGTCTTATCACAATTTCAGGCGTGACTGGCGTTGACTTTGACAGCGCAACAGGCACGATTACAATTCAGACAACAGGTGGTGATTTCTCTGATGTTATCACACTTGACCCATATACGACAAGTAACTTGGTTGAAGGAAGTAATCTTTATTATACAGACGATAGATTTGATATCAGACTTGCTACGAAAACAACAGATGATGTTTCAGAGGGGTCTAATCTCTATTACACAACAGCGAGAGCAGATTCAGACGCCAAGAATGCTATCAGCGTAACTGATGCAGGTGGTGATGGGTCACTGACATATACACCATCAACTGGTGTTATCACATACACAGGACCGAATGCCGCTGAAGTTCGCGCACATCTTGTCGCTGGAACTGGTGTAACATATGACTCAGCGTCAGGTGTTATCTCTATCGGACAACCAGTAGGTCTTACAGACAATGTGACATTTAATGATGTTGTTGTTTCTGGTAACTTGACTGTATCAGGTTCTACAACGACAATCAATACAGAAACAATTAATCTTGCTGACAACCAAATCGTTCTGAACTCAAACTTCGATTCGGGTGCGCCAACAGAAAATGGTGGTATATCCGTTCGTAGAGGTGATGAATTATCTAAAGAACTTATTTGGAACGAAACTCTAGACAAGTGGACTGTTGGTTCAGAAACATTTGTTGCGGCTACATTTGAGGGTAATCTGACTGGTCAAGCATCAGACATTTCAAATCATAGCACAACAGATTTAAGTGAAGGTGATAATCTCTATTACACCACTGCAAGAGCAGATTCAGCGTTTGATGTTCGTCTTGCTACGAAAACAACAAATAATCTAACAGAAGGTGATAATCTCTACTATACTACAGCGAGAGCCGATAGTGCGTTTGATATAAGACTTACCACCAAAACAACTACTAATCTTGCTGAAGGTGATAACCTTTACTATACGACCGCAAGAGCAGATTCAGCATTTGATGTAAGACTTGCCACAAAAACTACTGATGATGTTACAGAAGGTAATAATCTTTACTACACCACTGCAAGAGCCGATAGTGACGCTAAGAATTCAATATCAGTAACAGACGCTGGCGGTGACGGGTCGCTGACATATAGTGCCGCAACTGGTATCATCACATACACAGGCCCATCTGCAACAGAAGTAAGAGCGCATTTTGCTAGAGGTGCAGGTCTTAGTTATGACAGTCCATCTGGCACATTTTCAATAACAGAAACTGGTGCTATTGCAGGGACATATGGTTCTAATACAGCAATTCCTGTTGTAACTGTTAATGCTCTTGGGCAGATTGACAGTATAGGAACTGTTGGTGTATCAGGCATCACTGGCGTTGACTTTGACAGTGCAACAGGCACACTAACGATTAACACATCGACTGGTAACTTTACTGATGTCATTACACTCGACCCATATACAACAACAGGTCTTGTTGAAGGTTCAAATCTCTATTACACGACAGCAAGAGCAGATAGTGATGCTAAGAATGCTGTATCTGTAACCGACGCAGGTGGCGATGGGTCACTTACATACAGTTCAGCCACAGGTGTCTTTACATATACTGGACCAAGCGCAAGTGAGACTAGAGCGCATCTTGTAGCAGGAACAGGTATCACTTATGACTCATCGACCGGTGTGATTGCAAGCGCATATCAAGCGGTTGATACAACAGACTCCGTAACATTCTCTGGTCTTTATGTATCAGGCAACACAGTTCTTGGCGGCAATCTGACTGTCACAGGAACGACAACGACAGTCAATACAGAGACAATCAATCTTGCTGACAATACAATTCTGCTGAACTCTAATCATACTGGTACGGCTACACAGTCTGCTGGTATTGAGATTGAACGTGGCACAGACTCAAATGCATCATTGCTTTGGGATGAAGCAGCCAACAGATGGTCCGTTCAAGGTGATGGATTTGTTGCTGGAACATTCTATGGTAATCTGATTGGCAATGTAACTGGTACCGTATCAGATATCTCAAATCACTCAACATCTGATTTGAGTGAAGGAACAAATCTCTACTACACAACCGCTCGTGCTGACTCAGATGCTAAGAATTCTGTATCTGTAACTGATGCTGGAGGTGATGGGTCACTAACATATAACAACGGAACTGGTGTCTTTACATATACTGGTCCTTCTGCCAGTGAAGTTCGCTCTCATATTAATGTCTCGGGCGACTTATCTTATGACAGTGCAACTGGCCAACTCTCATTTACAGAGAGAACTGAGCAAGGCGTTAGAGATATCTTCTCTGTATCTGGTGACCTTGCATATGACTCAAACACAGGTCAGTTTGCATTCACAGAAAGAACAGACCAAGAAGTAAGAAATCTATTCTCTGTATCTGGTGACTTGAACTATGATAGTTCAACAGGTCAGTTCTCTATCGATGTTGAACAAGTCTACACAAAAGCAAACTTTGATAGTGACTTCGATGTTCGTATCGGTGAGAAGTCTACTACAGATTTGAGTGAAGGTAATAATCTTTACTACACTACGGCTCGTGCTGACTCTGATGCGAAGAATGCTATCAGTGTCACCGATGCTGGAGGTGATGGGTCGCTTTCATATAATGCTGGAACTGGTGTCATCACATACACAGGACCAAGCGCAACAGAAGTTCGCTCTCATCTCAGTGTATCAGGTGATTTAGCGTATGACAGTTCAACCGGACAATTCTCATTCACAGAGAGAACAGACCAAGAAGTAAGAAATCTTCTGTCGGTGTCAGGAGACCTTGCATACGATAGTTCAACAGGCCAATTCTCGTTCACAGAAAGAACAGAACAACAAGTTCGTAATCTGTTCTCATCTGGCGGAGACTTATCATACGATTCAAATACTGGTCAATTCAGTATTAATGTCGATGCGGTTTCTATTGCTGACTCCGCTGTTAGACATAAACTTTCGGCTGGTGGAGACCTGTCATACGATAGTTCAACTGGTCAATTCTCATTTACACAAAGAACAGATGCTCAAGTAAGAGGTCTTGTGTCTGGAGATAAAGGTCTTACTTACAATTCATCTACTGGTGAGTTTAATGTGGACTCATCTAATCTTGTCACACTCTCAAGAAATGCTTTACAATCTGGAACAGGTGTCACATATGACAGTGCTTCTGGTCAAATCAGTATTGGTCAGGCAGTCGGAACGACAGATGATGTCACATTTGCTGGTATGACGATTTCGGGCAATCTGACGGTCACAGGCACGGAGACAATCGTCAACACCACAAACCTGAGTGTTAATGACTCTCTGATTAAACTCGCTGACAGTAACGAAACAAGCGATGTGCTTGATATTGGTTTTATCGGTCACTATTATCGAAATGGACAGAGTCGTCATACGGGTGTGTTCCGTGATGCGTCGAATGAAGAATATTATATCTTTAATAATCTAGTTGACTCTTCATTTGACTCGGCTCCTGCACCAAATGTGGTGAATCGAAGCGGCACTGGGTTCACACTCTCAACATTAAATGTTGGCGCACTTAACTCAACTGCCGTAACCTCTGGAACGATTCTCGTTGACTCGGCGAGTATCAAATCGCTTGCACAAGAAGTATCAATCAATAATCTGAGCGAAGATACCACGCCTCAACTGGGCGGCAACCTTGACCTGAACAGTAGCAATATTACAGGCACGGGTAACATTGATGTCACTGGTAACTTTACACTGACATCCACTGACGATGGTTCTAGTGCCGCTCCAGAGATTGACCTTGTTCGAAATAGTTCATCTCCTGCTGATGCTGACTATCTTGGTCAGATTAAGTTTACAGGCGAGAATGATGCAGACCAATCTGTTCTCTATGCCAAAATCACTGGTAAGATTTCGGATGCCTCTGACACAACCGAAGACGGTTTGATTGAATATGCTGTGAAGAAAGCAGGTTCGAACACCATCGTTCAAAGACTTACTGGCACAGCACTGAAACTTATCAACGGAACGGGTCTTGAGGTCGCGGGTAACATTACGGTTGACGGAACTGTCGATGGTCGTGATGTTGCTACCGATGGTTCCAAACTAGATGGCATCGAAGCAAGCGCGAAAGACGACCAGACGATTACTGCTGGCAATGGTCTGAGTGGAGGCGGCACAGGTGATGTAACGCTTAATATCGACTCTGCGAATGTTCGAGGCATGTTCTCAGGTGGAACGGGTATCACATATAACTCTGGTAGCGGTGCAATCTCTACGACCGATGGAGATATCGTTCACGATAACTTGAGCGGCTTTGTTGCTAACGAACATATTGACCACTCATCCGTGTCGATTACTGCTGGTACCGGTCTTTCTGGTGGTGGTGATATTACTTCTACTAGAACACTTAATGTTGGCGCTGGGGCAGGTATTACAGTAAATGCAGATAATCTTCAGATTGACTCGTCTTATACTCGCGGGCTCTTTAGTGCATCAGGCGACTTATCATACAACTCGGGAACAGGTGCGTTCTCCTTTACAGAAAGAACCAATCAAGAAGTAAGAAATCTGTTCTCAACATCAGGGGATTTAGCATATGATAGTTCAACTGGACAATTCTCATTCAGTGAAACATACTCAACTGCAAATGAACTTTTGACTGCAATCAAAACCGTTGATGGTTCTGGTTCAGGTCTTGATGCTGATACTCTTGATGGTCAAGAAGGAACTCACTATCGTATCAATGTATACAATGCCTCAGGCACACTCTTAAACTAAAGGATAAATAATAATATGTCATACGCAACAGTAACATCTAGACAACAACTTATTGATTATAGTCTTCGTAGGCTAGGCTATCCTGTTGTGGAAATCAATGTTGCTGATGAACAAATTAGCGATAGAATTGATGATGCCTTACAGTTATATCACGAATATCACAGCGAAGGTTCAACTCGCGTATATTTTAATGTGCAAATTACACAAGATATGATTGACCAACAGTATATCGATTTTGATGATATTGAGGGACTTCAGCTTGGTGACTTTGCAACAAGACTTCTGAATATTATTCGTGTTCTACCAATTGGTAGTTCAAGTTCGTCTGTAAACTTTTTTGATATCAAATATCAAATGAGATTAAATGACTTGTGGGACTTGCAGACTGGTGTAGGCGACCTTGCATATTATGAACAAATGCAACAGTATCTCTCAACGATTGACCTGAAACTGACTGGTGCTCCACAGATTCTTTATACACGAATTAACAACAGGCTGTATATCTTTGGTGATTTAAGAAGTGAAAGCGGCGACTTAAAAGTTGGCGATTATATTATGCTTGAAGCCTATGTCGAAGCACCTTTGAGTATAGGTACTGTTTACGATAGCATGTTTCTAAAAGAATTCACAACAGCGTTGATTAAAAAGCAATGGGGCGAGAACCTTTCTAAGTTTGGTAATGTGACATTGCCAGGTGGTGTAACAATTGACGGACAACGTCTCATTGAAGAAGCAGACAGAGAAATTGAAAGAATTAGAGAGAAACTCTTTACAGATTACGATAATCCTCCACTGTTCTTTGTGGGATAATTAAATGGCCATAAATCCATACTTTAAATATAATCAAAGAAGTGAGCAGAATTTATACGAAGACCTTACGATTGAAGCACTTCAATTCTATGGTCAAGATGTATACTATTTGCCACGAGAAATCATTAACAAAGATTCAATCTTTCTTGATGATGTTCCATCACGCTTTAGTAGTAAATACAAAATTGAAATGTATATTGAAAACACTGAAGGGTTTGATGGTGAAGGCGACCTATTCACAAAGTTTGGTATTGAACTTCGTGACCAAGCAACATTTGTTGTTGCGAGAAAAAGATGGAAGCGTCTTATTGGTAACAATCTAGATGCACAGAATTTTAGACCAAGAGAAGGTGATTTAATTTATCTTGCGTTGTCAAAGTCAATCTTTCAAATCACAAAGGTAGAAACAGAGACTCCTTTCTATCAGTTAAGTCAACTTCCTACATTCCGTATGCAATGTGAATTGTTTGAATACAATGATGAAGACTTTGATACAAACATTCAGGATATCGATGTTGTAGAATATGAGAATGCATATACCTACAAACTCACGTTGGATTCATCTGGTGGTGGCTTCACTGTAGGTGAGAATGTTACACAATCTTTTGACACCTACAATATGGTAGGCGAAGTAAGTTTCTGGAGTGACTCGGGTAATCAACTAAATCTTGTTCATGTTGGAGCAACGGATGGTCTGTTTCATACTTTTACAACAACAAGACAGATTGTTGGTGACACAGGTGGTTCAAGAGCAACTCCATCTCTGGTAGAAGAACTTCAGAATATTCAGAAAGATGCACAGAATACAATCTTTGATAATTTTGAAGGGGACTTCTTAGACTTCAGCGAATCTAATCCATTTGGAGATGCATCATAATGTTTGGAACATGGTTTTATCACAAACGAGTCAGAACTGCTGTAGCAGTGTTTGGCTCTCTGTTTAATAATCTGTATGTGCTTCGTAAGAATAGTTCGGGTGAGACTATCTCTCAAGTAAAGGTGCCGTTGTCATACGCTCCACGAAGAGACTTTATTTCTCGTCTAAACGAAATGAATAATGGTGAAGATGCAGAACGCCGTGTAGCAATGAAACTACCGCGTATGTCATTTGAGATTGTTTCTCTTGTATATGACGCATCAAGACAACTTCCTAAATCAAATAACTTTTCTAAGACAATAGCAACAAGTGTAAACGACAGACGCAAAATGTATGTGTCTGCTCCATATACACTTATATTTCAATTGAGCATCTACGCAAAGTCTCAAGACGATGGTCTGCAAGTTGTTGAACAAATCTTACCATATTTTACACCGCAGTATACTGTAAGTGTTAAACCATTCTCTGATATACCTTCGTTGACTGAAGACATGCCAATTACAATTCAGTCAGTAAGTCTTGAAGACAACTACGAAGGTGCTATTGGTGACAGAAGAACTATTGTATATACTCTTGATTTTGAAGTCAAGATGAATTTACACGGACCTGTGAATGAAGGTAAAATCATTCGTGATGTTAAAAGTAATTTATATCTGCAAGGTGCTGGTCTACTAGATAGTGATGTATTCATTGAAGCATTACAAATTATTCCAGACCCGATTGCAGTGAACGCAGATAGTGACTATGGTTTTGTAACAAATATTTTGGATAGCGCACAGTGAGTGAAAACGAAGAAAAGAATTTAAAAGACGACTATGAATACTCTCGTGAAACATATTACAATCTTTTAGCAAAAGGTCAAGAGAGTTTAGAGTTGATGATTGAAGTTGCTCGTGAGTCCGAGCATCCTAGAGCATTTGAAGTTTTGTCAGGTATGATGAAGAACATGGCAGACATCAATGACAAGTTGATGGACTTGAATAAGAAAAACAAAGACATTAACAAGAAGGATGAACCTAAACAAGTAGGTACCACCACGAACAATTTGTTTGTAGGCACGACTACAGACTTGCAACGACTCATACAACAAGAGTCGGGAGTGGTAATTGATGCAGAATCCGAATCAGAATGAATCATATCTTGGCAATATAAATGTCAAGCGTGATGGTGTTCAACATCAATTTACAGAACCAGAGGTCAAGGAATATCTAAAGTGTTCCAAAGACCCTGTATATTTCTGTAAGAATTACTTGAAGGTAATTTCTCTAGACGAAGGATTAGTGCCGTTTGACCTCTATCCGTATCAAGAAAAAATGTTTGAACACTTCAATAACAATAGATTTTCGATTGTTTTGGCGTGTCGTCAGTCGGGCAAGTCGATTAGTTCTGTTGGCTATATTCTATGGTATGCTTGTTTTCATAGCGAGAAAACGATTGCAATTCTTGCAAACAAAGGTGCCACTGCTCGTGAGATGCTGGCGCGGATTACGCTCATGCTTGAGAATCTTCCCTTCTTCTTACAACCTGGCTGTAAGGCTCTTAACAAAGGTTCCATCGAGTTTAGTAATAATTCTCGCATTATTGCCAGTGCTACAAGTGGTAGTTCCATTCGTGGTATGTCTGTTAATCTACTATTTCTTGACGAGTTTGCCTTTGTTGAAAGAGCGAATGAGTTCTATACTTCAACTTATCCCGTTATCGCGGCTGGTAAAGAAACAAAAGTCATCATTACATCAACTGCAAACGGAATTGGCAATACATTCCATAAAATCTGGGAGGGAGCGGTTCAAAAAATTAACGAGTTTACGCCGTTCACCGTAAACTGGCACGATGTCCCGGGCAGAGACGAAGAGTGGAAGCGACAAACTATCGCAAACACATCAAAGCTACAGTTCGACCAAGAGTTCGGTAACACATTCTATGGTACCGGCGACACTCTTATCAATGCCGAGACGTTGCTATCTTTTCGTGCAAAACCACCAGCACAGGTGTTCGAAGGTGGCGACCTATTGGTCTATGAAGAACCACATCAAAAGCATGAATATATCATGACGGTTGATGTGTCAAAGGGCAGAGGACAGGATTATTCTACGTTTAACGTAATCGACATTAGCACTAGACCATTCAAACAGGTTGCTGTGTATCGCAACAATACTATTTCTCCATTACTCTTTCCCAACATTATATATAAGTATGCTACCCTCTACAATGAAGCATATGTAATTATTGAGTCAAATGATTCGGGTCAACTCGTATGTCAAGGTTTGTATCAAGACTT